>ERZ791861.643-NODE-643-length-20121-cov-2.444384_pt1 | contig 20121 bp, 14 predicted proteins | sample MGYA00510283_ERZ791861 | MGnify/ENA primary metagenome ERZ791861 (study PRJEB30046, sample SAMN00792074) | human gut metagenome | study: EMG produced TPA metagenomics assembly of the A metagenome-wide association study of gut microbiota in type 2...
GCCCTCTTCACGAGGGCGTGAATTGAAATAAGAGCACAGTATGACTATCTGAAACGTGCGCACGTCGCCCTCTTCACGAGGGCGTGGATTGAAATACGGACAAAGGTCAGACACTGGGAGTTGCATTTGTGTCGCCCTCTTCATGAGGGCGTGGATTGAAATATACGCACGCTTTGCGTTTTTCCTTTTTGTTGATTGGTCGCCCTCTTTACGAGGGCGTGGATTGAAATAAATGACGAGTATATATACGGTGTAAACGAAAAAGTCGCCCTCTTTATGAGGGCGTGGATTGAAATACGGTTGCTCCATTAAGCACGTTGCAGGGCGTTCCGGTCACCCTCTTCACGAGGGCGTGGATTGAAATATTAACCCGAAAAGTTCGTTGATGCGTTAAAGAGCATTATCGAAGCTATCAAGAATTATCTTAAGAGCGGAGATGTAAACCATCTTATCGCAGGCAAGCTCTCCGAAGATGCGAAGTCTCTTGAGAATTTTAAGAATCTGTGTGAGGATGGCTTAAAATCGGCGGTTGATAATCATTCTAAGATCTCGAACGCAAAAGAAAACACCGATACACATAGTAACGGTGTGAAATATTCGTTAAAAGAGTATACTGAGCATCAAAAAGAAAACCGAAAAGACAATAAGCAAATAATAGTCTATGAAAATGAAAATCAGTTGCGCAACTTATTCAAAAGTAACTGGATGGTGAGTATTTATCTGTAAAGAAAAAAATGTATTTTGGTGCAATAAGTGCCGATTTAGCTGAAAGAATTTTTAATGAGACAGGAGTTGATGCAGAAAACTATAATATTACTATCAGCTCGAACGAAATCAGAAAAATACTATTAAATTCGCACGGAGATGAAAAAAAGAAAACCTTAGAGGACAGCGAGCTATTACTGAAGATGATATATTAGCTATTCCGAAAATTATTGAAGAAGCAGATTTCATTGAGTTAGACAGGAAAAAATATGATGGGAAACCGATAATTCGATTTATCAAAACAATTAACGGAAAAACAACCGTTGTATCTTATGTTTCTCAGAAGAAACACGATTTAGGTGTGCAAACGATGTATTCGAGTATAAAAAAAGATAGCCTTGTTACTGCGGCGAATGCCAAAGCCCTCACGGAAACGTCCGAAACGACAAGTAATACAGCTATCTTTAACATCACTATATCACAAAGTGATTCGGATGTCAATAGTAGTATACACAGTAAAGAGAAAAATAATACCAAATTTTCTATTACAGAAGATATGTCGGAGCAGGAACGTTACAGATAAGTCTATAGTTGTTTCAAAGCCCGACATGAGCAAAGTATCCGATATAGACATTGAAGCATATAAAAACCTCAGCACCAAAGAAGCCAAAAAGCCGATCAGAAGAATTGCGGAAATGCTCGGAATACACAATGTCAATCACAAAAACAGTAATATTGATTTTGATTTCGGTTTTTCAAAGAAAAATCTTGATGTTAGTTTACATCATCAAAGCGAGTATGGAGGAAGTTACACAGATTACGCTGAAATGCTGACTTGTCTTGACAAGCTTGTTGAAAACGCAGAACTTATAGAAGTACATAAAAACTATAAGGGCAATGAGAATTTAAAGAAAACATATGTGTTAATATCTGCCTTTAGCGATAAATCGAATGTTGTTCCTGTACAACTTGAAGTCAAAAATTTTTAAAATCAACCAAATGGGTTATATTTGAACGTTGTATTAAGCAAAATAAAAGAATCAGCCGTCATAACGGAGAGTCTTCTCGGTTCAACAACCGACTCTACTCCGCTGGTAGCTGATTCTGCTATTAGTCTATCACAACTTTTTGCAAATGTCAACCCCATTGACAAAAGGTTTTTAAAATATGTGCCGGATAACTTCTTATCAGCAGAGCAAATCGAAGCAAAGCGTAAAGCTCAGAAGAGTGATTACAAAAATTACAACAGATATGTTGAGGTGTTTGAAAATGACAAAAACGGTAGTGACAACAAATTCTCCCTCCTTGATGTTCTGGGTGTCAAAGAGGCTTTGGCAAGACGAGCGTTAAGGTGGAGCAGGATTAGATACAATTTGTCAATTTAACTGAATATGAACAACCCGCACCATTATATGGTAGGTGGTTTTTGCAGCCGTTTTCTTTGTTTAATGCGGCTCAAATTTTGGCTTTACTTTTGCTCCTTCTTAGCAGTATTGCAGTTTCTGCCGCAGTACCGTACTTAAATTATAACACAAAGCCGCTATTTTTCAATGAAAAAAACTCTTTCCTCCCGAAAGAAGAAAAAACAGCAGCCCGAAAAAGAAAAAGCCGCACAAGGTCTGACCCCCTGTGCGGCTGAAACGCATTGAATGTATCAGTTTATTTGAGCAGTTTGTTTTCCACCCTGAAATAGTCCACGTCGACATAACCTCCCGTCTGCTTTGTCGGGAAGTTGAATATCGCATAACGGTATCCCATAAAATGCAGACCGTAATAATTCATTTGCAGCGTGTCTCCTATTTTTGTCCAGTTCTCGCCGTCGAGGCTGTAATAGAAATACGCCTTGTCCGTTGCGTTTTTGAAATCGCAGTCGACCCGCAGATAAACTTCGTTTTCCGTTATTTCGACCCTTTCCGTTTCAAATTCCTTTTCAACGTCGTCGTTATCGTCATACCAAACCGTTACGATATATTTTTTCCCGTCCTCGATTTTTACGGCGACATAACCGTATTTCTCCGCGAAGGCGGCAAACCCCGCAACATCGCCCTCTTTCATTTCTGAAACGTCGAGCTTTATATATGCGCCGCATTCCGGTCCGAAGGTTCGCTGCGAAATGGTGTTTCTCGCATTGGCAACTGTGGCGCAGACATTGACCGTTCTCAGCCTCAGATAGCCTTCCCTCTCGGTGAGCGACCAGAAGCGGTTGTCGGGATTGTGGTTCCATTGCCATTCCAACCCGAGGTTAGAGCCGTTATAATCGCTCTCGCCCGCTTCCTCGGGCGTGTCGGCAAAGCTGTGATAGGATCTCACTATCTGTGAGTTGATAAATTCGTCGCTTGTGACGATGCCCTTTTTCTCGTGACCCGCGATAGGAATCTTGGCGGTCGTGGGCACCTTTCCTTTAACTCCGACTACCGGCCAGCCGTCCTCCCATGTCATGGTCGACACAACGGGAGTCCTGCCCACCGCCCCGTGATCCTGAAATACAAAGCAATACCAGTTGCCGTCCTTATCGTCGACGATACCGCCCTGTGCGGCACCATCATTTCTGAAGCCCATATTATCTCTGATTATCACTTTCCTTTCCCACTCGCCGTCGAGCGCTTCGCTTCTGTAACAAAGCTGCGTTCTTTTGCTATTAGGTGGCCATGTTATGATAAAAATATAGTAATATCCGTTCAGCTTATAGACGTGAGAACCCTCGGCAAGGCAGCCCTTGACAAGTCCCGCGTTGTTGATGAGTTTTCTCTTGGTTCCGGGCTTGACCGCACTCAGATCCTTTTCCAGTTCAACGCACCATATCTCTCCGCCGCCGTAGATAAGATACACCTTGCCGTCGTCGTCGAACAAAAGACTCATATCATGGAAGCACTCGTCATACACGAACCTGTCCCATTTTCCGTTTTCTATATCGTCGGTATGATAGATATAAGTTTTTCCGGTGGAGAAGGAAGTGAAGCCGGCGTAATACACACCGTTGTTATATCTGAGGGTAGTCGCCCACTGACCCTTGCCGTAATTGTTTTCCCCGTTTCTTAAGGCAAGTTTATCACTGTCCTCCAGTGTATCAAAAACGTAATTTACTATTTCCCAGTTTACAAGGTCGTAGGATTTCATTACGGGACAACCCGGAGACAGGTGCATGGTCGTCGAAACCATATAAAACGCGTCGTCAACGCGGATTATATCAATATCGGGCACGTCGGCGAAAATAACGGGATTTGTGTAGTTTCCCTTGCCGTCGTCGGTTGAAGTTATCGTGGATTTTATGATATCCTTATCAAGCACTTTGGGGTCCTCCTCTTTTCCGGGCTCGGTGGTGACGCTCGGTAGCGGATTCGAAGTCGAAGTCGAAGTCGAAGTCGACGTCGACTTCGACGTCACGGAGCTCGTGCCAACTTCCGCCGTGCATGCCGTCAGCGTCAATACCGCCATCAGCGCCGCTGCGAACCTAACAAGTTTTTTCATTTTTCCCTCCTTATTTTCCGTTGCCTCCGTCAGCTGTCAAGCTCAAGACCGCTTACGGTGACATTGTAGGTGATGGATGTGAACGGCGTCTCTTCGCCGTTTACTTTAAGCGCCAGACGATAGTTTGTCCATGTTATGTCTGTTTTCGCTGCGAATATTCCACATTCCTCCGTGCCGTAAATCAGCGATCCGACCTCGGAGCCGCCCCAGCCGTTTTCAAGCCCGTTTTCCGACGAGCTTGTGGGATCGAGTTCCTTATTTACGGGAACTTCAACATCTCCGTTTTCGGTTGCCAGCGTCAGCGATCTCACAAGCACCTTATACTTCGCATTGGTATCGGTATTAATAAACCCGAGGTTGACTATGGCGCTGTCCTTTTCAAAAGAAGAGGATTTTATGGAATAGTCCCCGTCCTTCGGAATGTCGAGCATCGCAGAGGGGCTCGGTCCGGGCTCGGTCTGTCCCGATATTACCAGCGTCTTGTAGGGTATTTCGGTGGAGGCTATGCTCTCTTCAGGACGAAGCTGCTCGTCGCCCTTCGAAAACCTCCACGACTTAAGCTCTATATCGGAGCCGGAAAATACGAAATAAATGTCATGGTTTCTTCCGTCAAACTGCGCAAAGCTGTCCGAGCGTATTTTGGTATAATCCGCGCAGTCGAACTCGACGAACGCAGCGGCTTTGGAGGAGATATCGTCAAGACGAACCTCTATTCTTCCCTTGCCCTTGACCTCAGCGATAAACTCTGATGCCCCATAGCCGAAGTCTGCTCCTCTTACATATATCCACGCGCCGTTGGCGGTGCTTTTTGCGGCAGGATCATTTACCTTGTCGTATCCGATATCCGCACTGGTGAACATCAGCGCACCGCTGTTATCGGTATAGGAGTCGACCAGCTTTATCTGCGCTACGCCCTTCTTGCTTGCCGCAGTTATGGGAATATCGCCCGTTGCCTTGTCCATGGGCAGATAGTCTGCCATCATACTGCGGAAGCCCGCTTTTCCTCCCATAAGCTCCTCCAGAAGAAGCGTATGGTGAATGATGTAGTTTACGCCCTTATATTCAATGAAATGAGTGTGGTTGTTAGCCCAGCGAAGTCCTGAGGCCCCGTCGGCGTTCTCTCCCGCATTATAGAAATAGGGTCCTCTGCATTCCCAACTATCCGCGTCGAGAGGGGTCTTGGTAGTCATATACGCCATGCTGCACGCGGGCGGAACTTTGACCCCCTCGTACTCCTTCCAGCCGGTCTTGTGATCCTGCCAGTCGGTGCAGTATGTATAGTAATATACCCCGTCGATATAGTTCAGCTCGCTCGCCTCAAAAAAGTAGGGAGCGTCAATGGAAACAAATTCGCTGTCAAAGGACAGCATATCCTTTCCCAGCTTTGCTATCTTCGGGATCTTGCTGTGCATAGTGTTGCCGTCCGCCGGTGTGCCTCCGCCGAAGGCGAGCCAGCCTACGCCATTTTCGTCAATGCACACGCCCGGATCAAAGGGTGCGGGGCAATTCTCCAGCCCAGGCATATTCTGATAAACCAGAGGCTCGCCGAGCGGATCGGTCCACGGTCCCACAGGGTCGGTGGAGGTTATCACGCCCACGCCAGAGCCGCCGTTTGAGAAGTAAAGGTAAAAATGCGTAAGTCCGTCGTCTTCAACGCGGGAAACTATCGACGGTGCCCACGAGTTATATATCCACGGTGCGATCTCTCCGACCTCTATCCTGCCGTGATATATCCAGTTTACCATATCGTCGGTGGAAAATACCACAAGCGATTTGATATAGGCGTAGTCGTTCTTTGTTCCCTCTTCCGCCTGCTGTTGGTCGTTCGTGCCGTAAACGTAAAGCCTTCCGTTATATTCCACCGCAGTGGGATCGGCGCAGAATATGTTCGGCGAGATGGGATTTGCGTTCATCTCGTTCTTATAAACGTTACCGCTTACGCTGTCGATAATTATGCCGTTGTTCAGACTGTCCATAATTTTCTCCTCTGATACCGTGCCGCTTTCATTCGTTTCGGAATTCGAAGCGCTGGAAACGTCTGCGGTTCCGGAGTTGCCGGAAGCGTTGGGCTCGGAGCTCCCGCTGCTTGTTTCGCCGCCGTTCGAGCAGCCCACCGTCATAAACAGGGCCGCCGCGCACAAAATAGCCGCGAATTTACTTGTGATCTTCATCGTTAAAACCTCCGTTTTATTTCTCGTGTCCAAAGACACCTTTAAGTTTATTATACCAATAAACAACACAAAGTCAACAGCCGATATCTGTTTTGTCCACCTTTTAATCATAATATGCACCTTTTCGGTTGACATAACCGCGTGAACGTGAATAAGTTATAATTTATACGAAAGCTTGTTTCCGGCATACTCTGTCGCCGAACGCGTCAAAAATCCTTCCCCGTCAGCGGCAGAATTTACCGCAGAACAGGGGTTGAGCGGCTGCGGGAACGGGCTTTTTATGAATGCGTGAAAGGACGAACGAAATGTCAAAAAAATTGCCGTAATAACCGCAAGAGCCGACGACCGCACCCAGAAGGATATCATATGCGGAATAGCCGAGGCGGCATTTGCCGCTGATACGGACGTGGTGGTGTTTTCAAACATTTATAATCACCGGATAAGGGGCTAATTTCTCAATTTTGAAAATGTCATATACGATTTTTTTGATCCGAGCGGCTTTGACGGAGTTATTGTCACTGCGGAAGCGTTTCTGGACATTTCCCCCACAAAACCTCGCAAAGAGATCTGCGAGGTTTTTGTTTTATGTATTTTGTCGCTTTTGTCTCCTAAAATGTATGGCGGTTTTCCGCAAGCCATGCAAGGCAAGGTAAAATCCACTTTCAGCAGATTTTATATCTGAGGTTATCATATCACAAATTAGTATTGCTCCGCATTTTCTGTTCAATTTCCTTACGTCACCACTTATGTTTATCAGTTACTTTGCAGTTTAATCTGCGAAATAACTTGTTGCTATGCAAAAAATCCACCGACCTTAAAAGTCAGTGGATTTTAATATTCTCTTCAAAAAATCTGATAAGGGTATCCATAACTCCGCCGGCCGCCTGAATACTGCCAATCATCAAGAGATCGGAGTTAAGCGATGAATAATCAATATCATAACCGGCATTTCTGATAAGCAATACAAAGAAAACTCTCTCCGTTCTGCCATTACTCTCTCTGAACGTCGGTTATCGTAAAACCCTCCATTTCTGTGGAAGCAATTGCGTTATCTACAGCACGTTCAATCGTCATAACAGTTATAATAATCACCCCGTTTCATTTTTATTATATTATACTCCTGTTTGCCGATAAAAGCAATGCTTATCCCCCGCAATTTCAATTTAAAATGATATTTGTTTCTTTATTGCAATGAAAATTTGACATACCAATATCAAAAATCGGAATGCCCGTAAATATTGACATACCCATAAAAAAGTGATATAAATTAGTTGTAAAAGCAGATAATAATGTCTGTATTTTATATCATTCTACGGAGGTGTTTCAATTATGATGGGAAGACTGAGAGCGATGCGTGAGCCGCTCAAATATGTACAGGGCAGAGATGCACTGCTTAAATTTCATGAAGAAATGGGTTATATGGGCAAGCGCTGGCTGTTTGTATGCTCAAACAGCGGTTACAAGGCCTGCCACGATAAAATAGAAAAGAGCTTTGAAGGTCTTGACGACTACAGACGTTACGAGATATTCGGCGGAATATCCAGCAACGGCGAAATAAATAAGATGAAGGCTATCGTAGAGCAGGACAACATTGATACAGTCGTAGCCGTAGGCGGCGGCAGTGCCGTTGATACAGCAAAGGCTACCGCATACTACAGCGGAAAGCACATTGTGATAGTGCCTACAGTTGCGGCTACGGATGCTCCCTGCACGGGACTTTCAGTAATTTACAACGATGACCACAGCTTCGATAAATATCTGTTCTACCCCACAAATCCCGACGCTGTAATGGTCGATACGACTGTTATCGCAAATGCGCCCGTCAAGTTCCTTATCGCCGGTATGGGCGATGCGCTCGGCACATATTTCGAGGGTCGTGCTTCTATCCGCACCGAATCCGCAAGCCTTGAGGGCACGGGCATCACAAGAGCAGGTCAGGCACTTGCACGTCTTTGCTATGACACGCTCCGTGAATACGGCAAGCAGGCTATCGAGGCTTGTAAGGTACACGCCGTTACTCCCGCACTTGAAAATATCGTTGAAGCTAACGTTTACCTTTCAGGTGTCGGCGCCGATAACGTAAACTGTGCCGCCGCTCACTCATTCTACAACGGCGTTACTTCTCTCGGCATAAAGCACGCAGATCACGGCTGCTGCGTTGCACTCGGCACGCTTGTACAGCTTGTGCTTGAGGGTGCGCCTAAAGAGGAATTCAAGGAAGTTCAGGACTTCTGTCTTGAGGTCGGTCTTCCCGTAACGCTTGAAGAAATCGGCGTTACAACTCCTGAGCAGGTAAAGACTATTTCCGAGAACGCTTGTATCCCCGGCGAAACTATCCACAACCTCGCAGGCGATGTACAGCCCGTTGAGCTGTATGATGCTATTATGCAGGCTGACGCTATGGGTAAGATTGCACTCGGCAAATAAGCATAACAAATAATAAAAACACCGGACCTTTAGCACTGTGCGAAAAGGTCCGGTGTTTTGTTTTGCTGAGTATGCCGACAATGGCTTTAAGACTTTCAAGGTTTTAATATCGGCATAAAACAAAACCGCATCAGAACGATGCGGTTTTAATGGCTGGGGTGGAAGGATTTGAACCCTCGAAATGGCGGAGTCAGAGTCCGATGCCTTACCACTTGGCGACACCCCAATATTCTTTAAGCTATCACTGCCGTGACAACGTAGATTATTATATCACACTGAAAAGCCGATGTCAAGCATTTTTTAAAATATTTTTTGATTTTTTCGATTGTTCCCGTTTTTAAAATTACCTATAGTTATATTTCAAACGATTTAAACAATCCGTCAATTTTTCTCTCCCATTTTGTTGACTATGAATATACCTGCGCTGACCAGTACAAGAGCAATCAGCGACTCAAGGCGGAATGCCTGCTGTGCCTCTCCGAGCAGAAGCGCAGAAAGAAGCACACCGCAAACCGGGTTCATAAAGCCGAAAACAGCAATTTTCGATACGGGGTTGTACTTTAACAGCAGGCTCCAGATCGAGTAGGCACAAGCGGAAATAAACGCAAGATAAAAAAGCATCAGTACGGCAGGCAGGGGTGATTCAGGCAGAGTTATGCTGCCGCCTGCAAGTAAGCCGATAACGGTCATGACCGCACCGCCGAGCAAAAATTGCCAGCCGCTGAGCATCATAGTGTCGGTATCTTTGGAAAAGCGTTTTATAAGCACGGAGGAAATCGCATAGGCGATGGCGGAAAGAAGGATAAAGCCATCTCCGGTAAGGCTGAATCCGCTGAGCAGAGAGCGGTCGAGATTTATAACTACTATTCCCGCAGTGCCAAGCACACAGCCGATAATCTTGAATTTTGTCAGCTTTTCAAGGCGAAAAACAAGAGAGGAGATAAGTATGCACACAAACACGCTCATACCCTCAATGACGGAAGATTTCACGCCGCTTGTATTGGCAAGTCCGATATAGAAGAACAGGTACTGTAAAATCGTCTGAGTAAGGCTCAGTGCCGCCACCTTCGGCAGTTCCTTGATTTTCGGTACAAGCGGTTTTTTGTGCATTATGCTTCCTGTTATAATAACCATAATTCCTGCTGCGAAAAAACGTATCCCCGCAAAAAGTATCAATGACATTGGTTGTGAAGTGTCAACGCCAAAAAGCCCGTAGCCGATTTTTACGCAGGGAAAAGCACTGCCCCACAAAGCAGAGCAGAATATTGCGAGAATTGCGGCTATCCAAGTTTTTGTCAGAATATCGGCTTTCATAATGACCTCGTTATATGCACAAAATAAGTGGCGTATCTTCGGCACAAACGCACAGACACACCGCTATATATTTTATCACTCTGAAAGAACAAGGTCAATACTGTTTTTTCTGATATTCCGACAGCGTTGCGGAACGCACAGCATCATCGGGAATGTTATCTGCTGAGCCGCATTGCAATCACCGATATATCGTCGCTCTTTTCGTCACCGGCATAGAATCTGGCGGTATTGGCGACTTCTTTAGAGAATTCCTTAAGGTCGGGCTGTTTATCCATCTCCCTGTAAAGCCATTTCTCGTTCAGCTCTGCGCCGTCGCTTGTCATAACTATCATATCCCTGCTTCCTATCGTAAACGTTCTCCTGTCGTATACAGGCTCGTCCTTTACTCCTATCGGCAAGCCCTTACAGCCTATGGTGACAAAGCGGTTTCCGCACTTGATATAAGTGTTGGCACTGCCTGCCTTGTATAAGTCAATCTTTCCGCTGTAAAGGTCGACAGCGCATATTTCAAGAGTAGCAAAGCTCTCATCGGAGGATTTGCACACAAGCGATGTATTGATCACGCTGATTGCCGCCTCTACTCCGACACCTGCCTGCAAAAGACGTATGAGCATAGCGCAGGCAAACGATGAGTCCACTCTCGCCCTGCCGCCGCTGCCCATACCGTCCGATAATACAACATACGCTGTACCGTTCTTATCTATGAAGCTCTCGTAATAATCGCCGCAGGCAGTGCCCTCCGTCTTGCTTATCTGACATATTTCAACATCAAGCGTGTAGGTGGTTCCCGAAAAAAGACTCAGTTTACACGCCCCTCCGACACGGCTCAAGGTCGGCAAATCAAAGCGGCGGCGGAAAGCAAGCGTCATAGCCTCGCATATATCCTGCTTTGATGCGAAAAAACCGGTATCGGAATATGCCTCGACAAACATTCTTCCCTGCTCGCCAAGCTCCACATTCACTGCGTCTGCGTCTTCACAGCCGAGCTTTGACAACACATTGCAGGCGGTTTTGTTGTACTGAGGCTCAATCTCTCCGCTGTTTTCAATCTCATCGGATAACTGCGAGAGAATCTGCTCCGTTGCCGACAGCTGAGCCGTCAGGATATTACGCATACGGGCAATTCTTCGTTTTTCCGTACTGCTCGCCACATAAACATCACACAGCCTGCGGATTTTGTCAATCAGCTCCTGCTTTTTAGGGCATCGTTCGCTTAAAGGCTCCGAAAAAGCATCCGGATCGGCACTTTCTCCCGACTTTACCATATTCGTAATCTTTGCAAACTGTTTAATACTGTCGCCGTACTCCTTGCCCCAGCATTGCATATTATACATGCACTTACGGCATATTTCGTCACAGGCTGTATTGTACACCCAGCTTATATCGCTTCCTATATTATTATCCAGCTTTTCGGCAGTGATACCGACCGTTCTTCTGACCTCGGCAATCGCTCCTCCGGCAAATTTCAGTCGTTTTGAAAACAGTTTTCTGACGCTGTTTTCACCCGCTTTAACTCTGGCAATATCGCCCTGCTCGGCTGTAAGCTTTGCCGGTAACAGCATAAAGACCGCCGACGACATGAATATGCAGGCAACAACGGCGAGCTTTGAATTATCCATTCCGAACAGCGCAGTGCCAAGCGTTGCAGTCAGCACAAATCCTCCTGCGGCACTCAGCTTTCTTCCGCCGCTGAACATACCTCCGACAGCCGCCGCAGGAGCAACAACAGCCGCAAGAAAAGCATAGTCGGCTGTGGCAACCGCACACCCGAGTGCCGACACCGCACCGCACACAGCACCTGCTCCACTGCCGTACTTCATAGCACTGCAAAGGGAAAGGCAGGATGCGAAAATTATTCCTATATTGAAGATGCCGACGCTGTAATGCGACAGTATGCCGGATACTATAGCACAGCCGCCCAGAACGCAGATAAAGCTGAGAGGATCGCTGCGGACGGTTATCTTTGCTATCTCACGCTTTTCGGCAAGCCGTGACAAGCGTAAAGCGACAACCGCACCTCCGCCTGCCATGACCGAAAGAATGATGCAGTTCATCACCTCGCTTACGGTAGACGATGTGAGAAAATTCGCCGCAAAGACAGAGCCTGCCGCCGTGACAGCCGATACTATCTCAGACACGGCTGATTTTCTGCGTGAAACTATCATACGGATGGCAACAACGGACAGCAGAGCCGATGTAACGGTAACGCCGTCAGTATAATTTCCGCCGAGAATATAGCCTGCAACACTTCCCACAAATGCGCTGATACAGTCGATTCCGCTCATAGCCGCCGCAAACGATGCCGCAAACGGCGATGGCTTTCCGAGCACTGTACTCATTGAAATTACCGCCGCCGCTATCATTACAGCCGTACATCTTATTACCGAATATTCACGGATATTTATCTTATCCTTTGTTACTGCCCTTGACATTTCAAACTTCCTTTCGCAATCAGACATCAGTCACCTACCATGTAATTATTTTACAGTTGTCCGACAGCGTTTTTTGTCGCAACGGGTAATGATATTACGCAAAAGAAAGGAGGTGCTGTCGTTTACGGTATAATGCGATTTCAAGCGATTATATCCCTGTTTTAACGACAGCAAAAAGTATTTCTCTGTTACGACATATTTTTCCGCTAAATTTTCACGAAAGTACTGTCAGGGCTTGATTTTGTATAGCATAGATGCTAAAATCAAGTAATAAGGAGGAATTTTCTATGAAAAGAATTACAAAAACAGCAGTTCTAATCTTATCGGCGCTTATGCTATTCGGCTGTGCCGACAGCTCTGTAAATGCCAAGCCGCCTGTAACTGACGCTCCCCCGTCAAGCACTTCCGAAGCTCTGCCGGAAAAGCCGGCAAGCTCAATTACAGATATATCGGCAGAAGGAGGCAATCCCGGAAATCCGGAATGCTTTACTCTGAACATTACTATCTCAGAGGAAAAATATTTTGTCGATAACCACGAAATCACATTTGAAGAGCTGAAAAAGGATATAGACAGCCTTAAGGAAGGCTCGACGGTAAAAATAGAAGACGAAAACTCAACGCTCAAAGCATTCAATGCCGTAAAGAATTACCTTACCGAAAAAGAGATTCCCTTCAACCTTGATTAAAAGCGGCATAACGCAAAGTAAATTTCGGTAGCACAAAGTCACACTGTGTCATAAAATGTAAAGGGTACCCGAATAAAAAATACTTTCAATGAGGAAAAACAATGGCAACATTCACAAACGTTGCTACCCTTTCGTACAACGGCACGGTAGTAAATTCAAACGTAACAACAGGCGAGATACAGCAGACTCTCGCCGCAACAAAGCATTCCCTTGCAAACACCTACAAGCAGGGCGACACTCTGACCTATATCGTGAATATTGTGAACACGGGAAACACAGCGTTTACAAATCTTACGTTAACCGATAATCTCGGCGGTTACACCTACGGTGCAGGAACAGTGTATCCTCTGGCATACGGCGGAGATGTACGCTATTATATCAACGGCGCATTGCAGACAGCTCCTGCCGTTACAGCAGGTCCGCCAATGACAATAACAGGAATAAACGTTCCCGCAAACTCGGAGGCACAGATAGTATACAACGCCATAGCAACGGCTTATGCTCCGCTCAATGTTGAAGGCAGTATAACCAACAGCATCACGATAACGGGTGACGGCATTACAGAACCTATCACCGCCACAGAAACAGTAAATGCCGCAACCGCTCCTGCGCTCGATATTGAAAAGTCGCTCAGCCCGACAATAGTAAGCGAGAACGGTCAGATAACCTACACCTTTACTGTTACCAACAAGGGCAACACCGCTGTCACACAGGCGGACGATATTGTTCTGCGTGACGTATTCAACCCGATACTGAAAAATATCGGAGTAACCTACAACGGCACCGTTCTCAGCAATACACTCTACACTTACAATGAGGCTACAGGCGTGTTTGAAACTACAGCAGGCGCTATAGAAGTACCTGCGGCAACATTTGCGACAAACACAGACGGTACGGTTTCGGTTACTCCCGGTACGGCAGTAATTACGGTTACGGGCAATATCTGAGTAAAACACGGATAAACGCACATCGTCCGCTGTATGACGATCAAAAAGCAATAGATATAAAGGCGGTACGGCAAATGTCGTGCCGCCTGTTCGCTATAGAAGCATAAAAACAAAGAACTCCGGCTGTTACACCGGAGTCCTTTGCTTTGGGGAAATATATATGAAAATCGAAGATAGCAATTTAATCTGTCAGCTTGTTTGCTTTTCTGTTTCCTCGCTGACTGTGGTTATATAATAATGCTTGTTCGTGAAATTAAAAGAATAGTTTTGTGTAAATTAGATGAAAAGTGAACTCGCTTTTTGTCAAACTTTCACAATTCTACATTATTACACCGCCGCCGAGTACAATATCGCCGTCATAGAACACAACGTGCTGTCCCGGAGTTACCGCTCTTATCTTTTCATCAAACACGACCCTGACCGTATTTCTGCCCTGCGGATATACGGTACACGGCTGTTCAGTCTGCCTGTAACGTGTCTTTGCCCTGCATTTAAACTCGCTTTCGGGATATTCAAACGCTATCCAGTTAAGATTGTCTGCATACAGCGTATCGGTAAAAAGAAGCTCGCTTTCGCCGAGGGTTACGGTATTATTATCGGCATTTTTTCCGATAACATACATCGGTTTACCAAATCCTGTGCCTATTCCTCTCCTCTGTCCTATCGTGTAAAATATAACGCCCTTGTGCCTGCCTATAACGATGCCGTTTTCATCGAGAAAATCACCGTCGGGGTAGGTACTGCCCGTATAACGCTCGATAAAGCCGGCATAATCGCCGTCCGGCACAAAGCATATATCCTGGCTGTCGGGCTTGTCGCTGTTGATAAGTCCGCTGTCAGCCGCAATATGCCTTATCTCGTCCTTTGTCATTTCACCGAGAGGGAAAACGCTTGCGGTAAGCTGTTGCTGACTTAATCGGTACAGCACATACGACTGATCCTTAGCGTTGCTTGTGCCGTCTGCGTTGATCGCCTTTTTGAGCAACCATCTGCCGCTTTTTTCATCGTAACAACTGCGGACATAATGACCTGTGGCAATGTGATTTATCCCCTGCTTTTTCACCGCATCAAGCAATGCGCCGAACTTTATCGTTTCGTTGCACTCTACGCAGGGGTTAGGCGTTCTGCCAGAAAGATAGCTCTGTACGAAACTTTTCTGTACCGTATCGGAAAACAAATCCCTCATATCAAGCAGATAATGAGGTACGCCGAATTTTGCCGCTATCGCCTTTGCGTCCTCGATGTCACTTGCCGAACCGCAAAGTCCGCTGTCGTCCGTTCCTCTGCTGTCGTGCAGTTTCAGCGTATAACCGCTGACCTCATATTTATCCTTCAACAGCACGAGAGCCACCGAGCTATCCACTCCGCCGCTCATCGCTATCGCTAATTTTTCTGCCATAATGTTATGTCCTCTGATATTATAATTTACCGCCGCTGTGTTTTCACGGCGGCGGTACTGATGCAATAATTTAATTTTCTTCACTGCCTGCAAGCTGTGAGGGATGCTTTTTGAAGAAGTCAACTCTCGGCTCAAGGAACTTAAGCTGGTGCTCGCTTTCACTCTTGCAGAAGTAGTCCATTCCTTCAAACACATGATCCCAACTCCAGAAGTCCTCGCCGAATCCGAGATACTCTCTGAGCATCTCCGTACCCTCGGGAGCGAGGGGGTGCAGAAGGAGTGCGGCTGTTCTTATATAGTGGAACACGTTGATAAGCGTCTTTTTACGAAGCTCGTTATCATCTGCCGCATCAGCCTCACGGCTGAGCTTTGACCATACCTTGCTCGACTTTCTTACAAGCGAATCAAGTACATAGGTCACCTGGTGGAACTCAAACTTATACATATAACGCTCATATTCAAGAATAGCCTTTTCGCACTCTGCGATAACGTCCGCATCGGGTGTGCCTACGGGCATCTTGCCGTCAAAATACTTCTGAGCGTAATAGAAGCAGGAACGTATAGCTCTGTTGAACACGTTTGAAAGCAGGAAGCCTTCCTTTACAACAGGGTCGTTGTCCTCAGGCTTTGCATCGGGGTTATAGGGCTTGGGCTGGAAGCTGACGCTCCTTGTGCCGAGTCCCAGTCCGAGCCAGTGCATACGGAGCTGTTCGGCTGTATAGTAGTTCAGCAGATCCGCCGCCATAGGAGGCTTTATTGAGCCGCTGCTGCTTGCTTTCTTGTCAAGGAACAGAATGTGGTTGTTTGCAACGAGGATAGGAAGCTGCATTTCGCCGTCCTCAGGGTCGGAGGTTATCTCGCCCTTTTTCAGCGCCATGAACATTGCCATTTCCGCAACACCGTAGAAGTAGATGTTATCCGAGCCGATAAACTGATATACCTGCGAATCCTTTGAACACCAGTAATCCTTGTAATGCTCCATATCAATGCCCTTGCTCTTGAGATAAGCGCAGGTAAATGAGATAGGTGCCCAGAGCGACTCGGGCCATACCCATACGGTAAGTCCCTTTTCATCCTCAAGGTCGGGAGCCTTTACGCCCCACTCGATATTACCTGTAAGTCTGAACGGAACAAGCGTCTTGCCTGTTCTGAAACGCAGACCGTGATGTGCCATGATCTCCGTTGCCGCATCACGCTCGTCAAGCGTGTCGAAGCATATCGTGAACGAAGGCTTTTTCGGGTCGTCCGTCAGCGTATGGTGCGCAAGCAGATCCTTTATCTTCTCATAATCCTCACGCAGCTCTTTCTTGATATGAACAACGGGCGGTTCAAGGAACTCGCCGATAGTCTTTGAAACAAGAGAACGGACATTCGGCATCTTCTTTATTCTGTCAACATATTCACCGAGCAGCTTTGTGTACTCTGTAAGGCGGAAGTACCAGTTCACGACGTCACGCATTACCGGTGTTTCGCCTGTCAGCGTGCTTTTGGGGTCAATAAGGCTTGACGGCATATACTGATGTCCGAGATCGCACTCATCCGCATAGCCCTTTTCCGACTGACAGCCGAGAACGGGGCATTTGCCTATTACCTGTCTGCCGTTTAAGAACACTCCTGCCTTTTCGTCATAGAACTGCGAGGTGGTGATTTTTTCAAGCTGACCGTTTTCATACAGCCTTCTGATAAATTTGTCGGATACTACGTTGTGTATCTTTGCCGGCTCATCCAGTGCGGATGCACCGAACAGGTCAAGGCTTATATCGTAATCTCTGAGCGTTTTTTCCTGGCTCTCGTGATTTTTCCTTACAAAATCCTCAATAGTACCGTCAAACTCTCCGCTTTCCTTCAGCTTTCTGTAGCTTTCTGCTATAGGCGAGCCGTAGCAGTCTGTACCCGATACGAAAATTACATTATCCTTACCGATACGGTCACGCAGGAATCTTGCGTATGTATCCGCAAATACGAACACACCGCCGACATGACCGAAATGAAGCTGTTTATTACCGTAAGGCATACCGCCTGTTATCACCGCTCTTTTCGGAAAGGACGGTCTGTTATCCTTTGACGGCTTGTTGCTTTTATAATTATTGTTATTTTTGTTGTTGTTTTCCAATTTCAACACTCCTCGATGAAGTTTATACAATTTGATAGAATTTATTGTATCACATATCAGCGGAAAATGCAATAAATTTATGTGATTTTAGGCGTACCGCCGAAATTCGTTGTGCTAAGAAAGACAAGTACAGGCAGGTGCGGCTCAAAACTGAGAAAACTGTGTCGGATATGCTCATTTTTCATCGAATCTTCTTGATTTTTGTATACAAATGTGGTATACTGAATTTATATTATATCCTTGTTAAAATATTGTGTGATACGTTTTGATTTGAGGAAATTTTCAGTATTATTTTAATTTGATTTATAGGAGGAGGACTTATCTGTGGAAAATAAAAGTGGCAGAAAAAATGTTGCCTTCTGTATCGGAGATCTTGAAGGCGGAAAAATGCTTTTACAAGGCTTTTGTAAAGTACTCGGCGATAATCTTATAAATGTACATATCTTCAACTGCTGTACCTGCTACTACGATGGAGCGCCGCATAATATAGGTCAGACAAACATCTTCACTCTGCCTAACTATGATATTCTTGATATGCTTGTCATTGTTCCTTTTTATCTTAGCAGCAGCGAAGAAGTGATACGGCATACTATCGAACGTGCGGTAGAAAAGAACGTACCCGTGCTGACAATCGGAAAGCAATACGATTACCCCAACTGCTACTGCATAATGCCCGACTACCGTCGCCAGATAGAGATGATAACAAATCATCTTATAGAAAGACACGGCATAAGAAAGCTGAATTTTCTGGGAGGATTCAAGAACCACTTTACCAGTGACGAACGTCTTGCGGGCTTCCTTGACGCACTCAAAAGCCACAACATACCTATAGAGCCGTCAAGAATATATTACGGCAATCTGTGGAGCGCCCCTGCAATTCAGCAGGTGGAAAAAATGAACGAGGACGGCAACCTTGACTGCGGAGCTATTGTGTGTGCAAATGATGCAATGGCATCTGCTGTTATGATAAAGCTGTCTGAGCTGGGCTTTGATATGCCGGGCGAAATTGCCGTCACCGGAATGGACGGTACAGACGAGGCCAACGGATATATCACGACCGCAAAGATACTCGCCGACAAAGCCGGCGAGGAGGCCGCCAATATCGTGGCTAATCTTCTTCTCAGAGGCAAGAAGCCTGCAAAGCTCGGCATAATTCCGCCCAACATAATTTACGGTATATCCTGCCGCTGTACGAATATGCAGAACGCCCTTGATCTCCTGCCGAAGCAAAGACACGATCTTTTCGAAGAACTATATGACACAAGGCGTTTTTCGATAAGAACGGCTGCTATTGTGCAGGAGCTTGCAAACTGCTCTACATTTGACGATGCAAGCAGTAGTATTTCGGCGACGCTTTCGAGAATATGGTGCAGCAATTCCTGGATATGTATCTGCAAGGACTTTATGGAAAGTTCGCTTGTAAACGATTCAATCGACGATATCGAAGACAACTGTCCCGTACACAGACACGGCTACTGCGATACTATGAAGTGCATAGCAAGATACGCAGATAAAAAGCCGCAGAGCGAAACCGAATTTCCCACTTCTGAAATGCTCCCCGACTTCTACGAAATGTCCGACAAAAGCAAGGTCATTTTGTACACGCCTATTCACATAAGGGATAATACGCTGGGATACCTTGCGTTCAATTTCTATCCATGGAGCAGTATGAACTATCTGCTGAACTATCTCACTATGGCAATGTCACAGCTTTTAGAATCGGTACGCAGGCAGAACGAGCTGTACGCATATGCAAAGAAGATCGATATGCTCTATATCACCGATCCGCTCACCTCGCTGTACAACCGCAGAGGCTTTTTCAGAATTTACAACGATTATGCCGAGGACGGAGTTAAGGATGACTGTATGGTCATTTCGGTGGACCTTGACAATCTGAAGCTGATAAATGACAACTTCGGACACAACGAGGGCGACAACGCTATTCTCACTATGGCAAACGCACTTAAGTCCGCCGCAGACGAGAACGATATATGCGCACGCTTCGGCGGCGATGAATATGTCGTATTCGGCAAAGGCAAGGGTGAATACGAGATGAATGCGTATATCGACAAGGTCAACAAATATCTTTCGGAATACAACCTGACAAGCAAAAAGCCGTACAATGTACACGGCAGCTTCGGCGGATGTATTTTGCCGAAAGGTTCAAAGCTCCATATAGACTATTATATAAATAAAGCCGACTCGAAGATGTACGTTGAAAAGGAATCGCATAAAAGAACAAGAATGCTGCATGACTACAGCAAGGATAAGCCTCAGACCGACGAGTAACATAAAACAGCAAGACCGCCTTTCCGGCGGTCTTTCAGCTTGTAAAAAAAGTATGTTTTTGAAATAAAGTTCTGATTTATTATCCCTATCCCCAAACCCCTTTCCCCGTGGGAAGGGCTGTGTATGCTTTGTTGGCTCTGCATCGTGCAGAGCCTTTGGGCATACACGCC
>ERZ791861.670-NODE-670-length-19473-cov-3.392574_pt1 | contig 19473 bp, 15 predicted proteins | sample MGYA00510283_ERZ791861 | MGnify/ENA primary metagenome ERZ791861 (study PRJEB30046, sample SAMN00792074) | human gut metagenome | study: EMG produced TPA metagenomics assembly of the A metagenome-wide association study of gut microbiota in type 2...
CATCGCCTCCCGCTGTTCAGCCTTGGACAGAGCTTCCAATTCGGCACTCAGATAGAGCTTCTCGCCCTGCTTCACATACACCAGCGTTTCCGCCCAGATCTGGCAGATCAGCTCCGGGGTCAGATCCCAGGAATGCTTGATGCCTGTACCGGGTGTCTTGACCGGCCAGAAACGGCGGTTTCCGGTGGTGTCCCGCAGATAGCCGGACTCAGCGTTGGTGGTGCCGAAGAACACGCACTGGCGCAGGTGCGGCGTCGCCCGTTTGCCAAATGCCGCACGGTAAATATCATTCTGCCGGGAGAGGAAGGAGCGCAGCGTTTCCACTTCGGCCTTTTTCAGACCCGCCAGTTCGCCGATCTCCAAGATCCAGTATCCTTGCAGTTTCTCGGCGGCGGTCTTGTCCTTGGTGTCGCCCAGGTTCAGACTGTCCGAAAACCACTCTCCGGCCAGCTTGGCAATAAGGGTGCTTTTGCCGACACCCTGGGGACCGTTCAGCACCAGCATGGAGTCAAATTTGCAGCCGGGATACAGCACACGCTTGATGGCGGCGCAGAGCGTTTTCCGGGTGACGGCACGGACATACTCGTTATCGTCTGCACCGAGGTAGTCGATGAGCAGCGTATCCACTCGCTTTACGCCGTCCCATTCCGGCAGATTTTCGATAAACTCACGGATGGGATGGTAGGACCGATCATCCGTGACCTTCGCCACGGCGATATCGTAATTTCGAGCAGAGAAGGTGCCGTAGTGGGAATCCACATAGCTGATAAGCTGGGCATCATCCGCATCCCGCCAGAATTTTGATGGGTGCCGCCAAGGCACCTCGCCCTTGATCTCCATGCCGTCCAGAAGCTGATTGAATACCAGCGGCTTCAAAAGCGGGTCGTTCATGAGAATTAAGGTGAGGTTCTGCAGCGTGTTTTTTACCTTGCCGGTCTTGTCCAGTTCTAAGGCGTTCTGCCAATCCTCGTCAGAGAATTCTTCGCTTGCTTGGGCTTTGCGCTCCTCGGCAAAGACCGCTTTGACTTTCTCGTCCTTGAGGGCAAAATCCGACATTGCTTGGAAGGACGGCAGTTTGCCGGGTGCGGTATCCGGGGCGCACTTATCGTCCAGGTCACGGAAGCGGTGCAGTCGCACCAGGTCAAAAGCATTCAGCAGCCGACCGCAGACCGGGTCGGTGGCATGGTGGCTGTATGCAAACTTGCCGTCGTAGACGATGACACCGGCAGACGAATCGGCGGGGATATAGTCGTAACGGCCGTTCATCGCAGACGGCGCATACACTTCCGAGAGAAAGGTATCGATGGCTTCCTCCACGGTATAGGCACGGCAGAAAGCACCCACCACACCCGGCTTTGTCAGCGGGTCAGCTTGCTGGGCGATGCTGTGCTGCACCACCTCGGACTGGCGGCTGGATACGGGCCAGGTGGAGGCATCGTGCCAATCGTCGTAACGGGAAAGGTATTCATCCGGGTCAAGCTCTGCGCCGTCTCGCACTTTATAGAAAAACTCACCGTTGGCGGAGGTAGAAGGCCAGTACATGAGTCGGGGTGCCTCGTAGGTGGTATCGTCAAAGAGGTCGATGCCAATCTCCTTTGCTACCATGCGGGCGACTGCCGGGTATTCCTCCTCGCTGATCTCCCGTTTCAGCGGAATGAGCAGACGAAGGCGGGGATGCTCCGGCGTGTGTTTATGGGTGGAATAGACGCAGCACTTGAAATCGTGGAACAGCGTGATTTCATCCCAGATGTCCGGGGTGCCGTAGTCCATATCCAGCGTCAGCAGAGAGCGACACAGCACCATGCCGTTTTTGCGGCGACCTTCCCGCAGGTGACCGCCCACAAAGCCGCCTACATCCTTGATACCGTCCTGCTGACCCTTTTTCAGTTTGCGGTATTCTTCAACCGTTTCGGTGGTGCGGATGGTGCTGCCGCAGCGGGCACAGAGATCCTCCCAGGAGATGTCCTTGTTCTTCCACTTCTTATCCATGCGGCTGTTGCCGACTGCGATTTTCATCTGTGTACCTCCTCACAGTTTTCGGTAAAGTAACGGATAAGCTGACTTTTTCGTTTTGCTTTCTCGATCTCGATGCTCATGCCGCTGGTGATTTTCTCTCCGAACACCCACAGCTCGGCGCACTTGGAGAGCAGGACGATGTCCATAAACAGGGCAAGGTCACGCTCTTTGCGGCTGGCATCGTTCATGAACTGCGTAAAATAGATGTGCGGTGCAATGGGAATGCATCCGCGGTCCACGGCAAAGCGGCAGTAAGTACGAGCCTTTTCCTGGTTGCACTCCACATCCCCGGCAAGCGGAGAGCAGATGTACACCACCGGACGGAACGCACGGAGCGCCTTGGCTTCTTTTTCGATGGTCATGAGGCCTTCATAGGCCGTAGGGTCGTAGTAGCCCTCGGAGTTATACATATTGACTCCCATTTGGGTTACCTCAGTCTTTCTTGTAAAAATCGCAGACATAACCGTCTGCACGGAGCAGCAGCCCCGATGCCCAAGCGGGCGTTTGCCCCATGACGGAGCAGATATTCTCCAAAGAAGTATCCGGCGGTGCTTCGATGACCGCTTCATCATGGACGTGCATGACGATGCTGTACCCGGCAGCATTCAGCCGAAGCATGGCTTCCGCAAGGATGTCCCTCGCCGTCGCCTGGACGATGTTCTCCACGAACTTGGGTCCGTAGCTTTCCAGCCGCAGCCACTTTTTCTGTTCGCCGACACCTTCATAGGTCACGGACTCATTGCCGAAGCGGTTCAGACCCATTTTCGGCTTCACATACACGAGCCGTCTGCCGGAAGGTAGCACCACGAACATCATGCCGCTCTGATAATAGAAGCGAATGCCGTGTGTTTCTGTGGCAGTTCGCTCTCGGACGCAGGTGGAAGCTGCTTTGTCCACATCCCACCAGAACTTTGTAATATGGGGGTTGGACAGACGCCAGGCATCCACCAGCGGTTTCAGTTCTTCTTCCTGTAAGCCGTAGTTCAGTGCGCCCATTGCTTTCAGCGCACCCACGGAGCCACCGTAGCCAAGAGCCAGCTCGGCAATTTTGCCTTTCTGCCGCAGATGCCCGTTCACACCGTGCTTTTCCACAGGCACATGGAACATCTGCGAAGCGGAAGCGCAGTAAATGTCGTCGCCCTTTGCAAAAACCGCCTGCCGCCAATGCTCCCCAGCGATCCATGCGATGACCCTCGCCTCGATGGCGGAGAAGTCTGCCACATAAAAACGGCAGCCGGGTTTCGGCACAAAGGCGGTGCGGATAAGCTCGGACAGTACCAGCGGTACGGAGTCATAGAGCATTTCCACGGCGTCCGTATTGCCGCTGCGGACCAGTGCCCGTGCGGTGTCCAGATCCGGCAGATGGTTCTGCGGCAGGTTCTGCACCTGGATGAGCCGACCGGCATAGCGTCCGGTGCGGTTAGCACCATAAAACTGGATTAGTCCTCTGGCTCGGTCATCCGAACCGACCACCGTCTGCATGGCGGTGTATTTCTTGACGCTGCTTTTGGCAAGCTCCTGCCGCAGGGAGAGTGCAAGCTCCACTTCGCCGTCCGCTTTTTCAAGCATTTCTGCCACGGCAGCTTTGGAGAGCGAATCTGCTTCCACGCCTTTCTCGGCAAGCCACGCCTTGAGCTGCACCGGACTGTTGGGGTTATCCAAACCGGTCACGGAGCGGGCCTGCTCCATGTGCGTCCGCTTGAAGCGTTCGTCGCAGTGGATCGCCTGGGTGACGAGGGTGCGGTCGAGCATGATGCCACGGTCGTTGATCTGCTGGTCGAGGGTGTAGTTGCGCCACTCTGACTCTGTGACCGGGAACTTGGAGAGCTTCTGCTGAATAGCCATTTCCGTTTCCACATCCCGGAGGTTGTAGGCTTTGAACAGCGACCATTTCTCCGGTGCATCTGTCGGATAATGTCGAATAAGCGATCCGTTTCTTGTTTTTGCCGAAGTGCAGAAATACCGGATGAGGTCTTTGCCTTCCTTGAGCTTCTGCTTTTCCAAACCCAGCACAGCACCGACGCCTTCCAAAGAAAGCGGAAGCCCCAGCGTTGCCGCCCAGACCATCGTGCAGTGCCAGGAGGATGGATCGAGATATTGTCCGGTCGGGTATCCGAGATAGCGGGACAGACACACACGCTCGAACTGGGCGTTGAATGCCCATTTGGTCACGGTGGGGTCGGTCAGCGCAGAGCGGATATCGGCGGGAAGTGTTTCTCCGGCAGTCAGATCCACGACCTTCACCGGAGCACCGTCTGCTGAGCAGCCGAAGAGCAAGACCTCGAAGTCCGGGGATTCGGCGTAACGATACACGCCGCACTTGGTGAGGTTCTCAGAGGAGAAGGTCTCAATATCGATACTTAGATTTTTCATGGTTCCTCCCATTGAGGGGAAGGGCGGCAAAGCTGTGTACTCTGCCGCCCACCCTTGCTTACTTGCTCTGCTGCTGGGTTTCTTTTTCTTCCTTGCGCTTGCGGCGCTTAACTTGGATACAACGAACCATTTCCGCAACGAGGAAACTGATTTCTGCAACAATCAAGCCGACCATTCCACCGAAGCAGACAGCGAGCATCAATTCCTGGCATTCAGTCATAGCTGTTCACCGTTCCTTTCTCAGGACAGGAAGTCATCATCCAGGTCGGTGGCGAAATCGTCAGCCGCAGAGGACTTGCCGCCGAGAGGCTCACCGTCACGAACCTTCTGAATGTTGCCAAGACCACAGGCAATGCCGCGGTTGCCGTTGGAGTTGAAGGCGTAGAAATTGACGGAGACTCTGGCATAGCAGCCGGAATACACCTCGGAGCGGTCAAGGATGGGCTGGACGCTGCGGTCTACGATCTGCGGAGCGGTGGTGCTGTTGGCGTTCACGAAAAAGCTGTTCTTGTAGGCTTCATCGTCACGCTCGGTATCGCCGTCACGGAGGGGCAGCTTCAGAGCCGCCTTGTTGGGGATTTTGCCGCCGAACTTGGCGACACCTTCCTTGATGGCAGCGTCCACAGCGACGTTGATGGCGTCGAGGGTCTGCTTATCGGATTTCGGGATGATGAGTGACACGGAGTACTTGGGGTTGCTGCCGTTGATGGAGGCAGGCTCCCACACGTTTGCATAGGACAGGCGGACAACGCCGGTCACAACTTTGGTCGAATTCATCTTGTTAGCCATAATTACAGTTCTCCTTTATAGTCAGTAAAGTCTTGTTTTGCACCCGTGGTCGTAATAGTCGGACGCCGGTCGGATGCGGGGACGAGCGTCGGCCTTCCTGCGGGCTTGACGACCAGACTGCCGAGCACCTCGGCAAAGGTCTTTTTGCCCATGAGCTTCTCCATCTCGGTGATGGGGATGAGGGATTTTTTGAAGATATCGGTATAACCGGCTGCACGAGCGGCAGCAACAACGGCATCCTCGTCGGTGTATTTGCGATTGGTACGGCTCTCCACCAGTTTGTAGCCGGACCACTGTTTTCCGTGGTTGACCGCTGCGTCCTGGGCATAGGCCATAAGCTCATTTGCCCATTTGGTGAGGTCGTCCAGCTTGCCGAGAATGTCGCCGATCTCCGCATCGGAAAGCAGAGGTGGCTGGGCAAACTCGTATTTGGCAAGTTGGAGCTTGGCATCGGCCCTGGCGCGGCACTTGACCGCCGCTTTGCAGAATTGGCACCACGTACCGGGGCAATAGTCGCCTTCGCCCCTGAAGGCAAGTTCTGCCTTGGGTTTCAGCGCCTTTTCTGCCCATTCCCGAAGGTCGGCAACAGAAATGACCCAGGTACTGACATTCTCCCGGCGTGGCTGATAAATGGTCATGGAAACAGTCTCGATGTCGTAGAGACAATCGAAGATGCGGAGTGCGCCGAGCGCATACAGCATCATCTGCGGATTTTCCTCAGCATTCACCAGCACTCCCTGCCCGTATTTAAGGTCAATAATGTGGAGGAGCTTGTCCGCCACAATGAGGCAGTCGCCGGTCCCGAAACCGTCCGGCACATAGCAGGAGAAGTCCAGCCGCTGCTCAATGAGCACCTTTGGGTCCGGGCAATCCTGCCGGGCCTCCTCGATGGCTTCCAGAACGAATTCCACATAGCCGTCTGTGTACATCTCCATCTCGTCGGAATCATACTTGCTGACCGGGCGGATGGAGCGCATCTTCAGTGCCTTACGGAGCTTGTGTTCTGCAAGGGCATGAGCCGCTGTACCTTCTGCGGCAGCTTCCGTTTCTCTGTCCTCGAACTCCAGTTCCAGCCGAGCGGATGGATTGCAGTGAAGCCAGCGGTGGGAGGAGGATGCCGAGAGGACTGCGTGACGATTAGGGGGCATCCTTCAGCACCTCCACATCCTTGAGCAGCGCCTCATAGTGTTTGGGGTCTATGCCGGAGAGTTTTGGAGCGCCGTACTTTTTAAGGAGTGCTTGGATCTCAGCCGTAAATCCGGCCCGGCTCTTTTCACCGAGGACTGCTCGGACTTCTTCCAGCGTCAGTTCCTTCTTGGGAGCAGGTGCAGGCGTCTTCGCCTCTGCATCGACAGTCGGCTCATCCTGCAGCATGGCATCTGCCACAGCCTGAACGCTGTCCGCCAGGGAGCGAAGATTCTCCGTGACAGCAAGCAGAAGTTTCACTTTACTCATGCGCCACGCCTCCTTCCGCCGTCTCGGCGATAGACACAGACTCCACGCTGGGGCCGGGAATGAGGATCATCATCTGTTCCCATCTCCCGAATAGCCGCGTCAGCAGCTTTTCGCGCAGGCTGACGATCCTGCACCGAACAATCCGCTCAGTCTGCGGTCTGCCTGTGACACGAACTTCCAGATCATGTTTCACCGTTTTCATCCTTTCTGAAGGACGGTATTGGTTTGCCCTTCACAGATAAGCCACAGAAAGCGGGAAAACTGAGGGTCTCACAGAAGTTTTTTGAGCTTATTTTTAATGGTGCGCAGGCGATGCGTGATGGCCGAGGGGTCAACGCCCTCCCGCGCAGCGTAGTCCTTCACGCTGATACCGTCGTAATAGACCGCCTGCACGAGCCTCTGCTGTGCGGGCTTTAGCGTTTTGATCGCCTCGCGGAGCATATCTGTGCGGCTCGACTCCTGGAACAGCGCGGCAAGCGCGTCCTGCTCTGCCGCAAACAGGACGCCCTGTTCTGCCAGAGCATCCATACTGCTGTGGCGTCGCGTCTCCTTGTGGTCGTTGTTGTACTCTTGGCGGTTCAGATCCACCAGGAGCTCACCCCAACGGTCATCGACCTCAATGGTCACGGTTTCGGTTGCAAATTTGTACTGGATTTTCATGCGGACTCCTTTCGGGGCCTGCATGGCGGCACTCTGGCCGCAAAACGAAAAAAGCCCGCCGCACGACACTCAAGTGCCGTGCAGCAGGCTCACACCATAATATTTATATCCACGTCCCGCAGAGCGCGGGGCGATTGGACCTCTCTATGTACCTTCCAGACTTTTTATTCCACCAAGCCCAACAGCCATTTGGCTGTGGGGCGTGCCAGAAGCCGTGCGTTCAGATAGGCCATCTCCAAGGTCAGGCAGGTATATCCCATGTAATACCCGTCCATGGGCCGGAGGGTGATGGCGAGGTCCGGCGTCTCCATATCCGTCAGACACAGCGGCAGGAGGTATTGCAGCCTCTGCTGATAAATCTGCGGGACAGCGTCGCCGGGAGAGACAATGGCTTTTCGGCGCGCCAGTTCAACCGCCGTTTCCAGAAGGAGGGGCAGATTGCGGGCGCTTTGCAGTTCGGTGGGCAATCTTGCGACATTGGCCGGGTCTCCGAGGATATGCTCCACGTTGACGCGCACCGGCCAGTCTGGAACGTAATGAATACCTTGCAGCGGCATTGAGTAGAGAGGCTTTTCCGGCAGTGGGGAAATATAACGCAGCAGCGCAGAGTTTTCGTCCGCGAAGCCCCGGAAGCACCACTTTAATAAAGAATCCAGTTTTTTGTTTCTGCCGAAGCAGGCATAGATGGGCTTATATCGCTTGGTATAAAGGCCGGTATGAAAGCAGGCGTATTCGTTGCGCATGAGGATGATCCGGTCCTGCTCGGTCTTGTCGGTCGCAGCATTGTAGTCAATGACCTGTTTGCGGAAAATAGATTGGATGTATCGCTCTAAAATCGGTGTATCATAATTTTTCTCGGAATAGCCGCCGCTGCGGAAACGCCACGGCTCCGACAGGGCCAGCTCGGCCAACGCATCCAGCTGTAAATACCAGTTCGGGACAAAGGAGAACGAAAACAAATCTGTTTCATAAATCATAGCTTGTTCCAGCTTTCTGTGTATAATGAGGCGACCTCCCGGCAGATACACCGCGCCATCCGCGCAAGGTAGCAGCTGCCTTCCATAAATCGTGCCGTTCCGTCCCATGGGTTGCACCAGACCATGCAGTTCGGGCAGATGTGCGCCGAGGCCCTTTGAAGAAAGCGGAGCATGGATGCAAACACCTCCGCGCCCTCTGCGGTCAAATGCACCGGCATGGGCAGAGTCAAGCGGGTGTACGCTGCGAGGTTGATGGTACTCGGGTCGTAAATAAAATCTTTCTGGTGGTCTGTATCATGCGCCGCATACTCACGCAGAATTGGGTCCACGGGAACATGGTGCCGAGCGCAGTAGCACAGCGCCTTGACCAGCGCGACGCTGCCGCCTTTACTCAGCTGCGGCTCGTTCATCACGCGCTGCAGGGCGCGCTTGCTCATATCCAGCTGTCGTGCCATATCTGCTTTGCTGTCAAAACAGGTACTCAGAAGATAGTTCAGCACATAGGACGTTAGCCCCTTCTCCATAGATTTATCTCCCTTCTCGTTTCGACGATTCCTATTTTACAAGCAATTCTGCGATTCGGGAACGTGATAAATTTGTCACCCCTGCGGGCATAAAACCCCTGAAAATGGCGAAAGATTTTTCATCCTTTCCTTGACGTTTTTCTGAAAATCTATGGTATAGTAGAGAAAGAAAAAGCCCGCTCACGAGGAGCGGGCATCCAAGGTGTTCAGTTTTTGTCGCTGGCTGCGATCTCTGCGCATACGCGCAGCATGAGCGCACGGCTTTGTTCCGTGCAGCCGCCTGCAATTTCGCGCATGGCGGACAGAAACGCATCCATTTCTGCTGGCCGCTGGATCACGGGCGCTGCGTCGGTATCAAAGCCTTCCAGCAGCGCACAGACCGTCGTCCCATACAGATGGCTGATTTGTACCATCCGTTCCAGATTGACTGTGCGCTCTCCGCGCTCGACCTTGCCGTAATGCTCCGGCGACAGGCCCAGCTGATTAGCGGCTGCCTCCTGCGTAAGACCTGCGCTCTTTCGTGCGTCCCGGATATGCCTGCCGATGACTTTATAGGATATGGGCATACGCGCACCTCTTTTTCCTCAGTATCTGTACAGATATTTTACCGAAGAACCCGGATTTGAAACAGAAGCCTATAACGGAACATCCGCCCTTATAACGCCGTATTTTGCAAAATAATCTTCCGTTATGAGGCACATTCTGCCGCATACAGTCGGATAGGAGGAAGCTCTCATGTCACAAAACGCCGCTGAGTTAACCGTGCAGGACCTGCGGAATATGCGCCGCAGCTTCTCGCGGCAGGAACTGCTGAACTTGATCGACCGAATGTTTACCGACGAGCATACTGCGCTGGATATGGATGTGGTGGATGCCGCCATTTTCCGGCTGCTGCTGGCGGAAGGGCAGGAGCCAACGCCGGACAATCTGCAAAAACGCTTTTCCGAGGTTGGACAGTATTATCTACGCCGAAGTCTCGGCCTGCTATAACGAAAAAAATCCCCCTGTGACAGAGTATTTTCTGTCACAGGGGGATTTTCTCCTTACCGGTATTCCGAGAGGTAACGGTCCAATGGAATCTGATTGCGCACGCAGTAATGCAGCAGACGCTCCATGGCATCCGCGGTTTTCTGGGTCATGCGCTGTGCTGTCTGGATCTGCCGCAGCACTTTGTAGGGCAGACCGAGCTGCTCCGCCATATTGCACTCTGTCAGGAAAACAGCATCCAGCATCTGCTGGAAAACATATGCTGTCAGCTGCGCTTCATCCATCGAAATCACCTCTGGATTGGAAGAATGAAGGGGCGGACGAGCCGCCCCTTCAGGGAGTTTAACTTATGCGCGTCAGATCAGCTTCTTCCATGTCTCATGGCTATCGCTCTTGGTGTAGGTGTGGCTGTTGGTAGCCTCCTGTACGTCGAGGTAGTACCATGCGTTGACGTTTGCGTTGTCGCGCCAGGTCTTCATGCCGGACAGCAGATCGTCTGCCGACTCCGGCGTGCGGCCCAATGCGCGGTTGATCATCGCCATCATTTCGGCGCGCGTAATGGTTGCATCGGGACGGAACGAGCCGTCGGGATAGCCGTTGATCCAGCCCATCTTTGCGCAGACAGCGATTTCATCAGATGCCCAATGTCTTGCGGAGACATCGTTGAAGGAGTTTGCAGCACTCTTGATGTCCGCAAACTGCGCCAGCATTGCAGCAAGCTCTGCGCGCGTGATTGCCTCATTCGGACGGAAGTAGCCGTTGGAACTGTCGGTGATAACGTCGGCGTTGTTTAAAGTTGCAACGTAGGTGTTGTACCAGCTGCCAGTGGCGACATCGCGGAAACCGCTCTTGGTGGAGTAATAGGTCTTGCAGGAGTCTTCGTCCATGAGACGGAAGAGGATTGCGGCCGTCTCAGCGCGGGTGATGTTAGCGGTGGGCTTCACGGTGCCGTCGGGATAGCCCTGGACATACGCGAAGTGGTCGGCAGTGTTGAGCTTCGGGGTGTTCTTCTTGACCGTCGTGCCGGGCAGGACAATCCAGACCCACTTGGAGTAGATCGTGATGTCCTCGGTCAGCGGGGTCGCGAAGTTGTACGGGGTCCTGTAGGTCTTGTCGGTGTACCAGCCGTCGAAGATGTAGCCGCCGTTGACGGGATCCTTGGGCTTCGCAACTGCATTGCCGTGACGAACCGTGACCGGGTCAATGCGGGAGCCGCCCATGGTGTCGAAGGTCAGGGTGTGGAAGTCCAGATCGTAGTAAACCGACAGGATGGTGTAGACAGGCTTGCCGTCCGCGCCGGGATAGGGCTGGATGGCGGTGTCAGTCAGCTTGCTCAGGGTGCGGTTGACGTTGATGTGATGCGTTGCACTGTAATCCTTGACAGCCGCGGTGACGGTGGTGTCCTTCTTGGCGCTCAGGTGCTCGACCTCAGCGTTGGCAAGATCATAGGAGCCGTCGGGCAGCTGCTTGATGTGCAGGACGTCGTAGCGGACATAAATGTCGCCGATCGGGGTAGAAACGAGTTCAAACTTGGCGTAGACTGAAGTCTTCTTGGTGATGGGCGCGTCGAAGTTGAATTCGGTCTCGAATGCAGCATCTGCATACCAGCCGAGGAACTTCCAGCCTTCCTTCGTCGGGTCAGCGGGCTTCGCAGCGCAGTCGCCGTTCTTGATCAGCTGAGCGTCAACTGTCGTTGCACCTTCCGGCGTAACGAAGGTCACATCATAATAGGTCCACGCATAGCCCCAGATGTAAGCGGTGTTCTTGACGCCGGGGTTCCAGCCGCCGCCGTCCTGGCCGTAGGTATGAATCTCTTCATTAAACAGTCTGTCCTTGGAGCCGGGGAAGCGGAGCTCCACATCGACCTTGGTCGGGTTGGGCTCATTGGCCTTGTCAGCTTCGAGTGCGCGGGCTTTCAGTGCGTCGAACATCGGCTGATAGTCGATGGTTTCTTCGTACTTGCCGCCGTAACGATGCGTCCAAGAATAGGTCTCGCCTTCGTCCTTGACCGGTTCGCCATTGTTGACGCGGAGGTCGGAAGCAATGATGTAGTCCTTCTTCTCCCACTGTGCCGTCAGTTCGGTCTTGTGGGTGATTTCGGTATCGAAATCGAACAGGTTGCCGTCCTTGTCGAACCAGCCGAGGAAGTTATACCCCTTCATGGTGGGATCTTCCGGCTTTACGGCCTTTTCGCCGTACTTGACAATCTGCGTGTCAACAGCGCTGCCGCCGTCGGAGTTGAAGATCACTTCATAAGAGGTCGTTGCATAGCCCCAGATGTATGCGGTGTTCTTGACGTCGGGGTTCCAGCCGCCGCCCTCCTGGCCGTAGGTCAGAATCTCTTCATTGAACAGTCTGTCCTTGGAGCCGGGGAAGCAAAGCTTGATCTCAGCATCATACGGCTCGTTCGCAGCATCGACTTCGAGGGTCTTGTCCTTCAGAGCCTTGAACATCTCCGTGTAGTCAATAGTCACGCCGAAGTCGCCACCGTAGCGGTGCGACCAAGAATAGGTCTTGCCAGTTTCCTTGACCGGTTCGTTCCCATTGATGCGGAGGGTGGAAGCAATAATGTAGGTGTTCAGCTTCCACTGTGCGGTGAAAATCACGCCGCCCTCGGTGATGGTGTAGGTGGCGCCAGCCTTGAGGAGCGTTTCATCAGCCGCATCGTTTGCGCCGTCAGCGTCATAGCAGTCGGCATCATTTTCAGCCGGAATGACTTTAACGCTCCAGCCCTCGAAGCTATAACCTTCGCGGGTCGGCTCAGTGGTGGGCAGGGTGAATGTGTCGCCGGTGTAATAGAAGTCGTAGAGGCCGGCAACGTCGTCATAGAGGTAGTTGTCCTCGGGCATGCCCGTGACATTCTCGCCGCCGGCGTCGAACCTCACAGTCGCGAGGTTCAGGTTGCCGGTGAACTGATAGCCTTCTTCGTCATCCGTCGGATAGCCGGGCTCCGTATCCTCTTCGTTTACGGTCTTGTACAGGGCCGTCCAGGCGATCTTCTCGGCGGTATCCTTGGAAACACCGGTTTCGAGCGCGATGCTCTGCGCCAGCTCTGCAAGGGCTGCGGTCAGCTCTTCGTCATCGCCGAAGTATAGATCCTCCGTCAGCGGCATTGCATCGAAATCAAAGCTGCCGATAGAAATGTAGCCGAGGCTGTTGTAGCTGCCGAGGCCGAGACGGGAGAGAGTCGCATCATTCAGGGTGATGGGCGTATCGAACCCATCCGTGGTCAGCGGTGCAAAATAGCTGTTCAGTCTTGCATACGCGTAGATGTTGTGCGGGGTGACCTTCCAGTTGGCGACGAGGTTCGTCCAGCCGTTGACGGTCTGGCCGGTGACGTCCGTGGTCTGGCCTTCGCGGCTCCAGAAGGTGAAGGTGTAGCCGTCGCGGGTCGCGGTGGGAGCGTCTGCGGTGGGCAGAGCCGCACCCTTGCGGGCCGTGGTCGCAAACAGGCGGTTGTCAGCAACGCGGTCTGCGTCGGACATGTAGTAAACAACATTCTCATAGTCATAGACCATGCAGATGATGTTCGTCCAGCCGTTCACGGTGATGGAGTCCAGACCTGCGCGTTCCGGGTTCCTCTTGTACTCGTTCCACGCGCCGTCGTTGAACCAGCCGTAGAAGTCGTACCTGCCGGTGTAGTTTGCGGTGTAGTAATCGGCAATGTTCAGCTTGGTCAGGTCAATGACCGTGCCCTTGGGCATCTTTTCGAGCGCGACAGTCTGGTAGGCCTTTTCGGTATCGCCGTTGCGGTAGATCACAACATTGACGGTCTGCTTCTCTTCGCACTTGACGTTGATGGTCAGAACGATGCCCTTGTCGTCCTTCTCGTTCAGAAGCACCCATTTTGTGCCGTTCCACTGCCACTTGACCTCGGTTTTGTTTTCGCCGACCTCGGTGTGCGCGGTCTTGGTGGTGTTGGCATAGCGGGCGATGTAGACGTCCTTGTTGATGGTGAGGGTGTAGAAATACTCGCCGTCTTCTTCAACCCAGGACTCCGGCTCGTTGATACCGCTGTAATCGCTCAAGCCGTACACAAGGCCATAGAAATACGCGCCCTGCTTATGCTCGGACTTGTTGTCAACGCATTTGACCCTGACATTCACGCCGGAATAGCTCGGCTTGCTGTCAGCTGCGGGCGGGATGAGCGTCCAGTGTGCATACAGGGTGTGGTCAGTCGTTGCGGTGACAGTCGTGTCAGCGGTAACAACCGTGCCGTCCTCTGCTTCGGTGTACCAGCCAGCGAAGTTGTAGCCCTTGCGGGTCGGGACAGGCAGCTCGCCATAGGGTTCGCTGAACGTGACGGTCTTGCTCGTCGGGTCTACGCTGCCGCCGTTCGGGTCGAAGGTGACGGTATAGGTGTTCAGCTTCCACTTCGCCGTCAGGGTGATATCGGAGGTGATGGTGCTATCAAAGCTGAACGGTTCTTCTGCCTCGTCCAGATACCAGCCTGTGAACTCACAGCCTTCCTTCTCGGGGGCAGCAGGCTCGGTCGCTTTGCCTTCGTATTTCACGTCCTGCGTGAAGGCGGGCTCGCCATTGTCCGGGTTAAAGGTCACGACCCAGTTGTGCGCCACCTGGCACACATCGTCCTTGCCTGCTTCGACAGGCTCTGCCGACCAGACGTACGGCTTCTCTGTGCCTGCGTCGGTGCTTACTTCCGCCTGTCTTACCTGGAATCTCCACTGGACAGGATTCTGGCTCAGCACATCGTGAGCGCGTGGGCTGTCCGCGAAGCTCTTGCTGTTGCAAGCCTTTGCGCAAGCTTCAGCAAACTGATCCATCTTGAGCGTAGCAATGTAGCTGCCGCGAATGGGCTGTCCACTGCTGTCCTTCTCCTGTTCAACAGACACAACGTGATCTGGGTTCACGAACGCTACCATGAGACCATAGGCGCATGTGGCGGTCTCACCGTTCACACAGGATGTATTGATCACGTCGGTGCGTCCGTCAATAAATTTCGTGACCTCATCGAAGGTGGTCGGCGCGTGGGTGACAAGCACCACATCGTCAACGCCGCGGGTCTGCGGCGCAAGATTCCACTTGCTGCCGTCGTAGGTGAGCTTCCAGTTCAGCGTATCTGCGCTGTAGAGGCTGTGCCCGTTAACGGCGAACGCATCTGCGTTATACGTCACGGAGTATTCGGTAGCGCTGACCTGCTTCGTTTCGTATTTTTTGGGCGCAACCGCCGCATTGAGACCATATCGGACATCATTGTGAGCCACAGGGTTGAGGCACTTAACAGTGACCAAGCCATTCGCAAGGTCAGCATCGGTCGGCTCGGGGATATGATCCATCCATTTTGCATAGTAAGTTTTACCAGCTTTAAAAGTGGTCACTTTTTCGCCGCTGCAAGCAGAATCCGCATACCAGCCCAGGAAGAGGCAGCCCTCTTTTTTCGGCTCGGCAAGCTTGCCCGCTTCAAACTCAGTGTCAGCGGGGAAGGTACCGCCGTTGGTGACAGCGTAAATGAGATGGTTTCCATTTTTCGGCTGGACCAACCCAGCAACGTCCGCATCTGCTGTGTACACAATGGGTGCGTGCGTATAAGGAGTTTCAACATTGCCGTCAAAGCCACGACTGCTGAACAATCCAACAGCCTCCAGCGGCGGTTTTGCACAGTGCGTCATGTCAATGACTTCCAGTGCGCTCTGGCGAAGGAACACCACATCACCGATCGTGGACATGCCCTTACCGAACGTTACCTTTTTTAAGTTAGGCGCAGCAGCACCGTCCTCGGGAAGGACCTTAAATGCCTGCGCTCCAATGGTCGTCAAACTATCTGGGAACGTAATCTCCGTCAGACTGGAAAGGTCACTGCAAGCCTGCTCTTTGATTGTAGTCAGCGTCGTGCCCCCGAAAACAAGAGACTTCAGCTTAGACAGTCCAGAAAATGCGCCGCCCTCCAGCGTATTGACATTTGCGTTGAACTCGATTTCCTCAACCGTGGAACCGCCGAACGAGTATCTGGGGAAGCTCGTCACATTGCTGGGAATGACGACTTTTTTCGCGTCACTGCCAACAAATGCACCGGCGAGAATGGTCTCCACTGTGTTGGGAATCACATACTCGTCAACAGCGTCCTTGCCGCCGGGATAAGACACCAGCGTCTTGCCGTCGGCGCTCATCAGAACGCCGTCGACGGTAACATAATGGGTGCTGCCATTCAGGTTGTAGGTCTCGGCGTTCTGACCGCAGACGCCCCATGGACCGATATCCTCAACCGATGCGGCAATGTTGTACTCCTTGACCTGGCTCAGACCATCACAGGCAAAGTTGCCAATGTTGGTCACGCTGCCTCCCACAACAACCCTTGTGATTGCAGTGGGCGCTACGCCGGTCTCGCTTTCCCGCCAAGGCTGGGTAGCCTTGCTCCCGGTAATATTGCAGGTGTAGTCCTCCATATCGCCCGTGCCGTCGATACTCAGGGTGTATCCATCACCGGTGTTTACCAGCGTCCAACGAACATTTTGCACGTTGCCCGCAGCGCCGCAATAACCAGTATTGCCGCCAAGCGTCCACTGGACATAGTAAGTCTTTCCAGTTTCCGGATCCCCTGTAACCGGGGTTCCTCCCTCTTCATACCACTTGGCGGTATAACCCGCGCGGTACACCGCGGCAAAACCGGTTTTCGTTGCATCTACACTTCCGCCGTTTGTTACAAAGAACGCATATTTGCAGTTGCTGGTTTTTTCTTTCACAGAAGCCGCAGCACCGCTATTGCGTACATAGATGTATTTGAAATTGTCTTTCCATGCCGGAAATTCCTCCGGTCTGCTGGAATCATACCAGTTGTTAATTGCATAATCACCAACTGTCATGCTTTCAGCAAGCACATCACTCATATCAAATACTGTAATGGGTGTTCTGTTGAATGCACCTGTGCCAATGGATGTGACATCTTTAGGGATATAAATTTGAGTTAAGGCACTATTCTGAAATGCGTTGCTGCCGATAGACTGCAACTTCGAGTTTTCAGAAATATCTACTTTCTCAAGTGACGAGCAGCCTTTAAATGCATTGACAGGCACCGAGGTCAAGGCATCCGGCAGAGAAACACTTGTCAACTTTGTACAGTAAGCTGCAAAATTTGCAGGAACCTCTGTTACGCCATCTCCCAAAACAATGGTCTCAATGCTGTCCTTTTGGCTGTTCAGACTGAACTGAATTTTACCGGCGCCGATTTCCAGCGTTTTTAACGGTGCCGCACTATGTCCAGTGCCCCACGTACCAAACATATTGGTCGGATATATAACACTAGGGCTTCCCTGAATCTTAGCCGTTTCCAAAGAAGAGCATCTCGCAAACGTATTCGCCCCCAAGAGCTCAATCTGTCCCAACTCGATTTTCTCAAGGCTGAAGCAATCCGCAAAGGCGGATTCGCCAATAGAGGTTACAGTCGAGGGGATGTCAATGCTTTTCAACGCTTGGGTGTTATAGAATGCTGTTTTTCCTATTTCCGTTAGTTGAGACCCTGATTCAAATTCTATAACAGTCAGATTTTCTGTATTAGTACAAAAGCTAGCCGGCAGTTTAGTTACTTCCTTTGCGATGGTGAGCTTTTCAATGCCGCCCCCTTGAATAACATTGTTTTGTCCTTCGCCATTCGTTCCATAGAAATCTACGTTTCCTGGATAGGTAAACTCGGTCATGTTTGCAAGCTTGGTAATTGCATAGGAACCAACAGCCTGAATGCTGGTTAACCCATTAGAAAAGTCAACCGTGCTGAATCCCGTGCCGCGGAACGCAGCGACATAAATAGCTTTGATAGTATTCGGCAGCACTAATTGCCCAGAGTATGTTGTGCCGTCAACGATGCTGGTATCTAAGTTGCTGCATCCATCAAAAAATGCATACGGTACTGCAATGTGTTCTTCCGTGTAGACCGTAGCCCATCCGTCTTTGATCTTCTCCGTGGGCTTGAAGTTTGTCCAATCGACAGCTGTAATTGAGGTATCCCTTGCAAAAACGCCATCACCATAAGAAGTGACATTTGCGTTAAAGGTCACAGTTCCTGTCAATTCAGTATAGGCAAACGCGCCGGAACCGATACGGGTCACGCCATCAGCGATCTCAACTTCCGTAATCGGAACAACTTCATCCGTTGTACGGTCAGCCTCCGGATTGGAAAGCAGTGCTCTGCGCCACGGTGCGATATCACCGGAAAAATCGGTCGCACGTTGCACGTACTGAGCATAATAATCCGCCATCGCACCGTTGCCGCTGATGGTCAGGGTGTATGTAGGATTTTCGCTGTCCGTGTTGTTTTGGGTCAGCGCCCACTGGACGCTAGCCTCACTGCCGACTGCGCCGCAGTTGCCGCTCATCTCACTGCCGATCCCTTCGCCCAACAGCTGCGGAGCATCACTGCCATCCGAATTTTCCAAATCCTTCAAGTCATCCCGACCTGCCTGGTCACCCAGATTTTCCTGGTCATCCTGACTTACTTGGTCATCCTGACCTGCCTGGTCATCCTGATTTTCCTGGTCACCCAGATTTTCCTGGTCATCCGGATCTGCCAGGTCATCCGGATTTTCTGGATTCTGCTGCATAACCTGCCCGGAACCTGCGGAAACATCCGGGTCTTCGCCATCCGCAGCCAGTACCGCCGTCGGCAAAAGCGAGAATACCATGCAGAGACATAACAGCAGGGATATAATTCGCTTCTTCAATTTGCGCTCCTCCAAATTCATAAAATATCTATGTGCTTATCGGCTTAACGCAGCTGGGCGCAAAATCTTGTAAAAGTCCGAAATATAGGACAGCAGAAGTGCTACAATGATCTCAGAAAACGCAGGAGGTCATTGGCATGGCACGAGCAGAGAGCATCACGTTTGAAGAATTTCGTACTCGTTTCAGCACGGAAGAAATCTGCCGGGCGGAATTATTCCGGTTTCGGTTTCCGAACGGCTTTGTCTGCCCAAAATGCGGCTGTACGGAATACTACCCGGTTCGCGGGCGAAATGCGTTCCAGTGCCGCGCCTGCCGGCATCAAACGTCCGTCACGGCTGGGACGGTCATGCACCGCACACATCTGCCGTTGACGGTCTGGTTCTGGGCGATCTATCTGTGTGCCACGGACAAACGCGGCATTTCCGCTGTTCAGCTGAGTCGCACGCTGAACATCTGCTATGAGTCGGCGTGGTATCTTTTGCACAGAATTCGTCGCGCGATGGCTCAAAGAGACGAGAAATACGCACTTTCCGGCATCGTTGAGATGGACGACGGCTACGTGGGCGGAGCAACGCACAACGGCAAACGTGGTCGCGGGACGGACAAGGCGAAGATCGTGGTGGCGCTGTCAAAAACGGAAAATGGCGCGGCTTTGTTCACGCGGATGCAGGTCGTGAAAGACGTCACGAGCAAAACACTTCAGCAAGTCGTTGGCAAAACTGTTGCGACAGGTGCAAAAATCGAATGCGACGGCTACAGGAGCTATAAGAACCTGTCTGGCGTGGAGCTGGACGCGAAAAAGTATGAATCCGGCGACCTGCATTGGCTGCACAAAGCCATCAGCAACCTGAAAGCGTTCTTGCTCGGCACGTATCATGGCCGCTGCACACAGCTTCAGGCGTACTTGGATGAATTCTGCTTCCGCTTCAATCGCCGAAAAACCGGCGATCAAATCTTTATGCGCCTGGCAAGAGCCGTCGCTGCATCTTTTGCACAGCTGCATTAAGCCGATAAGCACA
>ERZ791861.673-NODE-673-length-19425-cov-5.861951_pt1 | contig 19425 bp, 14 predicted proteins | sample MGYA00510283_ERZ791861 | MGnify/ENA primary metagenome ERZ791861 (study PRJEB30046, sample SAMN00792074) | human gut metagenome | study: EMG produced TPA metagenomics assembly of the A metagenome-wide association study of gut microbiota in type 2...
GTGCGTATTGGATAATTTGAACTGTAAACATGCCCTGATTACTCAGAAGGAAGGACGGTGACTAATTGCCTCGGCCGTCCTAAATAATTACTATATATTTTGTCAATTTGCTTGAGCTGGGGCAATAATCGCAGCAGAAAGCTTTTAGCTCCCTTAATAGACTAACTCCCTGTGCAAAGAGGTCAAACACTCTTAGCGCAGGGAGTTTTTGCGTCAGGGCGGTTTTATTGAATCAGCCCATACTTTTTGAAAAATACTAAATCGTCGTCAATCAGCATATTAACCATCTACACAGAGCGGTCACGGTATCCTTTGCAATGATGGATTCTTACAGCGCCGTATTTCTTATTCCTTTGCCAGCTTGACGTAGCCTTCATAACGCTCCTTGGCGTCGTTGGCAGCCTTGTGATACAGGGCATCCGCCTTCTCGGGGAAGGACAGCTTCAGGGATGCATAGCGGTTCTCGCCCATGAGGAACTGCTGGAAATCGCCGGTGGGAGCTTTGCTGTCCAGCTGGAAGGGGTTCTTGCCCTCCTCCTTCCGCCGGGGATCATAGCGGTACAGGTGCCAGTAGCCGCACTCCACGGCCTTCTTCTCCTCGATCTGGCTCAGACCCATGCTGGCCTTCATACCGTGCTCGATGCAGGGGCAGTAGCAGATCACGATGGAGGGGCCGTCGTAAGCCTCCGCCTCGCGGATGGCCTTCAGGGTCTGGGCGGGGTCGGCACCCATGGCCACCTGTGCCACATACACATAGCCGTAGCTCATGGCCATCAGACCCAGATCCTTCTTCTTGGTGACCTTGCCGCCGGCGGAGAACTTGGCGATAGCCGCGGCAGCGGTAGCCTTGGAGGACTGGCCGCCGGTGTTGGAATACACCTCGGTGTCCAGCACCAGAACATTGATGTTCTTGCCGGAGGCCAGCACGTGATCCAACCCGCCGTAGCCAATGTCGTAGGCCCAGCCGTCGCCACCGAAGGCCCACACGGACTTCTTGGTGAGGAATTCCTTGTTATTGCGGATGAACTCGGCCTCGTCGCTCTTGTCACCGGCCACAGCCGCCAGCAGCGCGTCGGCTGCCATACGGGACTCGGCGGCGCTTTCGGCCTTGTCGATGTAATTCTTGCACACCTCAGCGGCCACGCCCTTGTCGGCCAGCGTCTGGGCGGCAGCCTTCAGCTGGCGCTTGATGGCGTCCTGACCCAGCAGGTAGCCGTATGCATACTCGGCGTTATCCTCGAACAGGCTCATCGCCCAGGCGGGGCCACAGCCCTTGCAGTCGGTGCAATAGGGGGAGCTGGGAGTGGAGCCGCCGTAGGCGGAGGAGCAGCCGGAGGCGTTGGTGATGTACATGTGGTCGCCAAACAGCTGGGTAACCAGCTTGATATAGGGCGTCTCGCCGCAGCCGGCGCAGGCGCCGGAGAACTCGAAATAGGGCTTGGCAAACTGGGAGGCCTTCACGGTCTTGTCGCTGACGGCGTCCTTCTTGATGGTGACGCTCTCCACGGCATATTCCCAATTCTCCGCCTGATTCAGCTGGCTCTCCAGCGGCTGCATGGTCAGCGCCTTCTCCTTGGCGGGGCAGACATTGACGCAGCTGCCGCAGCCGGTGCAGTCATAGGGGGAGACCTGCATGCGGTACTGGTACTGAGCCAGACCGGTGGCATTCCTGGTCTCGAAGCCGGCAGGAGCATTCTGCGCCTCGCCCTCGTCCAGCAGCACGGGACGGATGGCAGCGTGGGGGCAGACGAGCGCACACTGGTTGCACTGGATGCACTTGGTCATGTCCCACTGGGGCACATCCACAGCCGCGCCGCGCTTTTCATACTTGGTGGAGCCCGCGTGCCAGGTGCCATCCTCCAGACCGTATTTCTTCATAATGGACACCGGCAGGCTGTCGCCCTCCTGGCGGTTCATCACGTCCACCACCTCGCGGATGAAGTCCGGTGCCTTCCGCGCCACGGGCGCATCCTTAGCATCAGCCCACGCGGCGGGGATAGCCACCTCCACCAGCTCGTTGATGCCGTGCTCGATGGAGGCGTTGTTCATGTCCACCACGGCCTGCCCCTTCTTCTTATAATAGGTCTTATAGATGGCGTCCTTCATCTCGGCCACCGCCTGCTCCAGGGGGATCACATTGGCCAGCTTGAAGAAGGCAGCCTGCAGAATGGTGTTGGTGCGGCTGCCCAGCCCCAGCTCACGGGCGATCTTGATGGCGTCGATGGTGTAGAACTTGGCTTTCTTCTCCGCCAGAGCGCGCTTCATGGCGGCGGGCAGGTTCTTCTCCAGACCCTCGGCATCCCACGCGCAGTTCAGCAGGAACAAGCCGCCCTCCTTTAGATTCTTCACCATGTCGTACTTATGGACATAGGAGGGGTTGTGGCAGGCCACGAAATCGGCGGACTGGATCAGATACGGGGAGCGGATGGGCTGCTTGCCGAAGCGCAGATGGCTTTGGGTCAGACCGCCGGACTTCTTGGAGTCGTAGACGAAGTACGCCTGACAGTACAAATCGGTGGCGTGGCCGATGATCTTGATGGAGTTCTTGTTGGCGCCCACGGTGCCGTCGGAGCCCATGCCCCAGAACTCGGCGCTGGTCTGACCGGCGGGAGAGGTGTCGATCTCGCAGGTCACATCCAGAGAGGTGTGGGTGACGTCGTCCACAATGCCTACGGTGAAGCCGTTCTTGGGCTTATCCTGCTTCAGATTATCCAGCACGGCGATGATCTGGCCGGGGGTGGTGTCCTTGCTGGACAGACCGTAGCGGCCGCCCACGATGACCATATCGCTGTCCAGCTCCTTATATACGGAACAGATATCCTGATACAGCGGCTCGCCCATGGCACCCGGCTCCTTGGTACGATCCAGCACCGCCAGCTTGCGGCAGGTCTCCGGAATGGCGGCAAGGAACTTATCGGCGGCAAAGGGACGGTACAGATGGACATTCAGCAGGCCCACCTTTTCGCCCCTGGCGGTCAGGTAGTCGATGGCCTCCTTAGCGGTTTCGGCGGCACTGCCCATCAGCACCACCACACGCTCTGCATCCGGTGCACCGTAGTAGTTGAACAGCTTGTACTCCCGACCCGTCAGCTTGCTGATCTGGGCCATGTAGTGCTCCACCGCATCGGGGATGGACGCCACCTTCTCGTTGCAGGCCTCGCGGCACTGGAAGAAAATGTCGGGGTTCACGGTGGTGCCGCGGGTGGCGGGGTGCTCCGGGTTCAGAGAGTTGCGGCGGAACGTCCGCAGTGCATCCATATCCACCAGCGGGCGCAGCCCCTCGTAGTCCAGCGCCTCGATCTTCTGGATCTCGTGGCTGGTGCGGAAGCCGTCAAAGAAGTGCAGGAACGGCATCCGACAGTGGATGGCGCTCAGATGTGCCACCGCGCCCAGATCCATGACCTCCTGAGGGGAGGAGGACGCCAGCATGGCAAACCCGGTGCTGCGCACGCCCATCACGTCGCTGTGGTCGCCGAAGATGGACAGGGCGTGGGCGGACAGGGTGCGGGCGGAAACATGGAATACGCCCGGCAGCATTTCACCGGCGATCTTATACATATTGGGGATCATCAGCAGCAGGCCCTGGGACGCGGTGTATGTGGTGGTCAGCGCGCCGGATTGCAGGGAGCCGTGCACCGTACCGGCGGCGCCGCCCTCAGACTGCATCTCCACCACCTGTACCGGCTGACCGAACAGGTTCTTCTTGCCGTTGGCGGCCCACTCGTCCACGTGCTCCGCCATGGGGCTGGAGGGCGTGATGGGGAAAATACCCGCCACTTCCGTAAATGCGTAGGATACATACGCGGCGGCTTCGTTGCCGTCCATGATGACTGCTTTCTTCTTGTCCATAATGTACTCTCCTTCATTATGTGATCCTTGCGGCACAGCTCCGCCTATGGTTTTAATTTTATTATAGCGGACTTTTCCGTCGCCGGCTAATCACGATGTTCAAACAGCTGCTTCACGTTTTCTTATATCACGCTGTGTGATGGGAGTTGGCGTTCGACAAGTTTCCTGTAAGTAGCAATTTGTATCTGTTTTCCACAATTGGTGAGATGCCCACTTGTATATATTGCCATGCCTACCGACCGCTACAATAGGACTATCAAAAATCGCGAACCTCGTCTTCACGGTTACTGATGACCAAAAACGGAAAAACTGTGGCATAATCTCTGCATGGTGATGTCTGCAGGGTGTTCCACCGCTTTAGGAATGATAGGAAATTGACAGGAAGGCAAAAAATCTGTTACTATTACCGGAGAAGTAATTCATGCAGAAAGAAGGGTTTCCTGTGACATCCAAATACGCCGTTTTCCTGAAGGTTGCCGAGCTTGGCAGTATGTCCAAGGCCGCCATGCACTGCAACTATTCCCAGTCCGCCGTAAGCCAGATTATCAGTTCTCTGGAGGACGAACTTCAGATGACTCTGCTCAACCGCAGCCAGTCCGGGGTGACACTGACTTCCGACGGCGAGCAGATGCTCCCCTATATTCGCCACCTGCGCGACGCGGCGGAGGCTGTGGCCGAGCAAGCCGCCAGACTGCACGGCCTTGAAATAGGCCATATCCGCATCGGTACCTTTTCCAGCGTGTCCTGCCATGTATTGGTACCTGTGCTGAAGGAATTCAAGACGGACTATCCCAATATCAGCATTGAGATCCGCGAGGGCGATGATGCCAGCGTCACCGAGATGCTGCTGCACGACGAGGTCGACTTTGGATTTATGGACGCGCCGGTTCCTATGGGATTTGATTCCTTTCTGGTGCGGCGTGACCCGTTTGTGGCGGTAGTGCCGGAGGACAGCCCTTATGCCGGGGCAGAGGCGATACCTCTGTCTGTTTACAGCTCTGAGCCGACTGCCCTCTTTGACGAGGGTAGTCAAAAGGAGGCTATGGGCGTATTTCGGAGAAATAAAATTTCGCCACGTGTGGAATACACCAGCCGCGATGATAACCTCATCCTCTCGTTGATAGAAAACAATCTGTGTATCGGATATATGGGGAAGCTGATCCTCACAAAGAATTCCTACCGCGTGACCAGCCGTCCCACAGTGCCGCAGTATTACAGGGAGATCATGCTCGTGGTGCGCAGCATCGAGAATGCGTCGCCGGCCGCCGTACACTTCATTGAGTTTTTCAAAAAACACCTTGCGCAAGCAGCTCCACAATAACAGAACCTGGCACACAGGCTCTGTCCGATATACAGAAAAGGTCAACGCCTGATGCCAGTTCCTTGATCGCAAAGGGGTCACTTTGCGCCGCCGCGCACTCTGATCCTGAATGCGAACCAAGCGCGGAAACGACAGTGGAGCAATAGAAGGATACAATAGATACTTCCTTGTGCCATTGTGCCGAAAGCGCAAAAAGGAGGGGGAAAGCGTTGGGCTCCAACGCTTTCCCCCTCCTTTTCCTGTTATGGGCGAAAAGGGAGGCATCACGCATGCCAGCCCATCAGCTCGCTGATCTTCCCAGCGGTGCTTTTGAGCTTGGGTGAAAATTCATCTATCGCGGCGGAGTTCATTCTGGCTACGGAGCCAGAAATACTCATAGCGCCCACAGGCGTTCCGTTCCAATTATAGATGGGGGCAGCGATGCACCGAACCCCCAAATCGTGCTCCTCATCGTCGATGGCATAGCCCCTCTCACGGACGCAGGATAGATCCTCCTGCAGGGCCTCCCATGTGGTGATGGTCTTGGGGGTGAACGGAATGACCTGTGTGCCGTCCCAGATGGCGCGCACCTCCTTCTCCGGCAGGTAGGCCATGATGCTCTTGCCCACGCCGGTGCAGTACATAGGGTTGTGCAGTCCGACAGATGATGTGATGCTGATGGGGCGGAGAAGCGGCTCAAATTTGTGGAGATAAACGACCTCGTTTCCGTCGCGCTCCACCAGATGCACAATCTCCTTGACATCGTTGGACAGCTTTTCCAGCAAAGGTTTAGAGGCTGAAAAAAGATTCAATACGGTCGAGACTCGGCGGGATATTTCATAGAGCCGAAGCGTTAAACGATACTTCCCGTTTTCTGCGTCTTTTCTTACATAGCCTCTGTTTGCAAGCGAGGCCAAAAGTCGGTGTGCAGTGCTCGCATGCAAAGAGGTGGCTGCCGCCAAATCTGACAGTGTGAGTCCCTGCGGTGCGGCTGAGAGTGTTTCAAGAATGTCTAATACACGATCAATGGATTGAACAGATCCGTTGCTATCCTTCATGGCAATTCCTTTCCGCATTGTGAAAATATAACCATATAATAGCTTACTTTTGGTCATTTTGCAATACACAACAATAGTTTTTTTGTCAAAATAAGGAATTGACATTTCTCAAGTATGAGGTAATAATATACTTAAAATTTCATATTGCGGTAATGTATTTCGTATTATGGAATCCAAGCAAGGCGCGGACATGCTTTTATCCGAGAAACAGAAAGAGGTGACGCCCGAAAGACACAGCCCCCCTTCCCCACAATACTATTACGAGAAAAGGAGAAAAAGCAATGGAACTTGAAATGAAGACTGAAGGAAAGAAATTGGAATTCTATACGGGTCGATGGGTATCGTTCCTGCCGTTCATCATTTTCTTGGGCATGATCATCGTGTCCGTGGTGTTGGATGCTGTGTCGGAGCGCTCCATGTGGATCTGCTGCATCGTTGGTCTGATGATTGCCTTCTTCCTGGCTAAGGATAAGATTCGCTATGGCGATGCCATCGCGGAGGGCATTGCCCAGAAGTTGACCTCCGTTCCCGTGCTGTGCTGGATCTTTGCCGGTATTTTTACCACCACGCTGCGTGCCGCCGGTCTGGTACAAGGCATTGTGTGGGTCGCCTATAACGTGGGTGCTCACGGTATGCTGTTCGTTCTGGTCGCGTTCATCTCCTGCGCCGCGTTCGCCACGGCCGCCGGTACCGGCTTGGGCACTACCATCGCCGGTATCTCCATCCTGTATCCCGCCGGCTGCTTGCTGGGTGCCAATCCCTTGGTTCTGGCCGGTGCCATCATCGGCGGCGGTGCCTTCGGTGATAATCTGGCCCCCGTTTCCGACACAACCATCTGCTCTGCACTGACCCAGGGTGCTGATATCACCGGCGTCGTGAAGTCCCGCCTGCGCTACTCCGCTGTGGCCGCAGCCATCACCATCCTGTTCATTCTGTTCTTCGGCGGCGGCGGCAGCATCACCGGTGAGGCTCTGCCTCACGATTTGATTGCTGAGTACATGAACCCCAAGGGCCTACTGATGCTGATCCCCGCTATCCTGACCATTTACCTTGCCATCAAGAAGGGCGACGTGATTTACGCCTGCATCGCCGGTACCGCCGCTGTCATCGTCGTGGCGTTGCCAACCGGTTTGCTAACCCTGTCTGACATCATCTGCCTGAGTGATGGCGGCGTTTCCGGTACCCTGGTGGATGGCATCGGCGGCATGGCCGACATCGTGATCCTGTGCCTGCTGGTCATGGGCATGGTAGGCGTCATGAAGGCTGGTGAAGGAGACAAACTCCTCATCGATATTGCCACCAAGGTTATCCGCAGCGTCTGCGGCGCGGAGCTGTCCATCGTCATCCTGGCCTCCATCCTGGCCGGTATGACCGGTATTAACACTCCCGCCATTCTGGCCATCGGTGTTCCCTATGCCAAACCCATGGGAGAGAGATTCCACATCCATCCCTATCGCCGTGCCAATCTGCTGGATGCCTCCTCCTGCTCTCTGGCATACACTCTGCCCTGGACCTCCATCGCGCTGGCAACCGCCACCTACTCCGCTCAGGGCAACGCTCTGTTCGGCAGCGTGGTTCCCGCCATCGGCGCGGAAGAGATCTTCTTCTATCCCGTTTACGCCTGGGCACTACTGGCCGTTATGCTGTTCGCCTCCATCACCGGCTGGGGTCGCCGTTTTGCCGGACCCAACGGTGAGGAGCTGAAGAAGTTGCCTGAGGAGGTCGCCGACAAGTAAGCGACATCCACAAGCTGCTGCCATATCACAATGGTATCCCGGTCAATGACCGGGATACCATTACAGCAACAGAAAAAGGAGAAAAGATATGAACCGTACAAGAGCCGCGTGGATTGATGTTGAACTGAAGAATATCGTCCACAATGTAAAGGTCGTTCAGGCACTGGCTCAGAAGGATGCGGGACGTCCTATCATGGCGATGCCGGTAATCAAGGGAAACGCCTACGGCCACGGCATTTTCGAGGTGGCCCGTACCTTGGGCGAGTCCGGTGTTGAGTGGATGGCGGTGGCCACCTATTCCGAGGCTCGGCTGGCCCTGTTGGCGGCTCCTCAGGCCAAAGTGCTGATCCTCGGCTATACACCGCTGGATATGATGGATGAGATTGTCCGTTACGGCATTCGCCCGTGCGTGTATACGTATGAGCAGGCACTGACCCTTTCTGAGCAGGCACAGGCTCAAGGGAAGACAGCCTATATCCACATCAAGGTGGACACAGGTATGCATCGTCTAGGCTTTAACGTCAGTGAGCAGAGCGCAGACACGGTGGCTGCCATCTGTGATCTGCCTAACGTGTGCGTAGAGGGACTGTTTACCCACTTCGCTACGTCTGCCATGCGGGAGAAAGAATATGTCCATTACCAGTACCGTGGCTTCATTGCCTTCAAGGAGATGCTGGTGGCACGGGGCGTAGATATTCCCGTGAAGCATCTGTCCAACTGTGGCATCATTCTGGACTCTCCAGAGTATCACCAGGATATGATCCGCTTCGGCAGCATGGTTTTCGGCTCCTACTCCTCCAACGAGGTCTGCAAGGCCCGCGTACAACTGAAGGATGCCTTTGCCCTTCGGGCAGAGGTTGCCTGCGTCAAGGACCTAGCCTCCGGTGAAGGAGTAGGCTACGACCTAGCCTTTATCGCCCAGCGCCCCACCCGCATTGCGGTGCTGCCCCTAGGCTACGCCGACATGATCTGCCTACGGCGACTGAAGAACAAGGGCTATGTGCTGCTCCATGGCAAACGTGCCCCCATGGTAGGCTGCGTGTGCATGGATCAGCTGATGATCGACGTGACGGATATCGAGAACGTCGCCATGGGCGATGTGGCCACCCTAATCGGCCGGGACGGTGATGAGGTTCTCACGCTTCAGGAGGTAGCCGACCGTGTGGGAACGGACGGATATGAGGTACTGCTGTCCAACACCCAGCGCCTGCCTATCCACTACTGGAAGGATGGCAAGATGATTGGCGCGTTGGATATCCATCAAACCCTGTTGTCTTACTACGAAAGGATTTATAACTTATGAGCAGAGAGTTTTCCAAGGCGGCGCAGAATTACCCGCCCTCCGGCATCCGCAAGATGTTCGACCTGGCGACCCAATATCCGGACGCCATCAAGCTGACGGTGGGTGAGCCGAACTTTGATACCCCCGCCTACATCAAGGAGGCTGCCAAGAAAGCCATGGATGCCGGCGAGACACACTATACGCCCAACGCAGGTATGCCTGTGCTGCGGCGGGCGGTGGCGGAGAGGTATCAGAAGAGCCACTGGGACGGCTACACCGCCGACCATGTGATGGTCACCGTGGGCGCTATGGAAGGCCTGATGCTGACCATGATGCTGCTGCTGGATCCCGGCGATGAGATACTGGTGCCCGATCCCTGTTTCCCCAACTATTACGGTCAGGCGTCCCTCACCGGCGCGTGCGCCAAGCCTGTGCCCACCTATGAGGACAACGACTACCGTATGATGGCGGCGGATATCGAGAAGTGCATCACGCCCCACACCAAGGCACTGCTGCTGAATTCTCCCTGTAACCCCACCGGCGCGGTGCTGACCAAGGAGGACATTCTGGCCATCGCCGAGGTGGTGAAGAAGCATGACCTGTGGGTGCTGTCCGACGAGCCTTATGACAGCATCGTCTATGACAGTGTAACGCCTTTCAGTATCGCTCAGGTGCCGGAGGTCCGTGACCGTGTGTTCGTGCTGAATAGCTTCTCCAAGTCCTATGCCATGACCGGCTGGCGTGTGGGCTATGTCATCGCTCCCGACCCTGCCTGTGTCAAGAAGATGGCGCAGATGAACGAGGCCATTGCCTCCTGCGTGTCCTCCTTCTCTCAGGTAGCCGCCGCCGAGGCGCTGAAGAGCACCGAGTGCGTGGAGCAGATGGTGGCGGACTACACCCGCCGCCGGGATATCCTCATCGACGGCATCAATGCCATTCCTGGCTTCAGCTGCAAGAAGTCCGCAGGCAGCTTTTACGCCTTCGCCAACATCAAAGCTTTCGGCAAGACCTCTCAGGAGTTCGCCGAGGAGCTGCTGGTGGGCGCCGGTGTTGTCACCGTACCCGGCTCCGCCTTCGGCGCCTGCGGCGAGGGATATCTGCGTCTTGTGTTCGCCAACTCCGACGAGAACCTGAAGGAAGCCGTCCGCCGCATTGACGCCTACGTTCGCAAGACGTATCCCGATATGAAGTAACAAGACCACTGTTCCATGAAAAACGGCCACAGGACAGAACCATTGACACAGTCGCCGCTTTTCTTTATGTATCAAAACGATTTGCTTAGGAGGAATTATTATGGAAAGAAACGTTACTATGCCGACATTGGAAAGCGTTAAGAACTTCAAGGCTGCCATGGCATCGGAGCAGGGTGCTTTCGGCCCCTTTATGATTACCTCCGACCCCGCCTTTGTGGAGGCTGCCGGTTACGCCGGATATGATTTTGTGTTGCTGGATATGGAACATGGCCCCGGCACATTTGAAAATCTGCAGAATCTGATCCGCGCCGCCAATGTGTCCGGCGTCTGCCCTGTGGTTCGCGTTCCCCGTGGGACGGATATCTGGATCGATCAGGCGCTGGACGTTGGTGCCGGTGCAGTTATGATCCCCCAGATTGACAGTGCCGATCAGGCGCGCGCCGCTGTGTCCGCCGCGAAATTCTCTCCCCGCGGCACCCGTGGCACCTGCCGCTTTGTCCGTTCCGCCGCCTATGGCGGCGTTCCCGGCGCGGACTACTTCGCAAAGGCGCAGGACACCGTGGTGATCCTTCAGGCCGAGGGTCAAAAGGCCATCGACAATCTGGATGACATTCTCAGTGTCGAAGGCGTGGACATCGTGTTCGTAGGGCCTTACGATCTGTCCGCCTCTCTGGGCATCATCGGGCAGATCACCCATCCTCTGGTTATGGATCGGATCGCGCAGATCGTTCAAAAGGCTGCCGCGAAGGGCGTGCAGGTAGGCTGCTTCGCCGACTCTGCCGAATCCGGCCGCAAGCTGTTGGAGATGGGCGTGAAGTTCATCGGTTATTCCTGCGATACGGCGATTTTTATGAATATGGCAAAAGCTGACATTGCCGCCTTCCACGGCGAACATTGAAAGTTGAGAGGAATATGAGTAAGAAAAATTATGTCGTCATGGACGGCAATACAGCGGCAGCCCATTCTGCCTACGCCTTTACTGAGGTGGCGGCCATTTATCCCATCACGCCGTCCTCCCCTATGGCGGAAAAGGTGGATGAGTGGTCCGCCAAGGGGAAAAAGAACCTGTTCGGCACGCCGGTGGACGTGATCCAGATGCAGTCCGAGGCCGGCGCTGCCGGTACCTGCCACGGCTCCCTGCAGGCGGGCGCCCTGACCACCACGTTCACGTCCTCTCAGGGACTGATGCTGATGATCCCGGCTATGTACGCCATGGGCGGACAGTTCCTCCCCAGCGTGATGCACATCGCATCCCGCGTGGTCACCAGCAACCATCACTCCATTTTCGGCGACCATACGGACTTTATGACCTGCCGCACCACCGGCTACGCCATGCTGATGTCCGCCTCCCCGCAAGAGGCCATGGATCTGGCGGCGGTGGCGCACCTGTCCGCCATCAAAGCGAAGTACGCCTTCATGCACTGCTTTGACGGCTTCCGCACCTCCCACGAGATGCAGCGCATCGAGGCGCTGGACTATGAGGAGCTGCGGGGTCTGATCGACTACGAGGCGCTGAAAGCCTTCCGCCGGGATGCGCTGAATCCGGAGCATCCCACCAACCGCGGCAACAACGTGAACCCCGACGTGTACTTCCAGTGCAAGGAGGGCGCTAACGTCAAGAGCGCCATCGTGCCCGGTACCGTGCAGCACTACATGGACGAGATCAATAAGCTCACCGGCCGGGACTACAAGCTGTTCAATTACTACGGCGCGCCCGACGCCGAGGAGGTCGTGGTGGCTATGTGCTCCGTCACCGAGGCGCTGCGGGAGACGGTGGACTACCTCAACGCCTGCGGACGCAAGGTGGGCATGGTGCAGATCCATCTGTACCGCCCCTTCTCCGTGCCCGATTTCTCCGCCGCCATCCCCGCCAGCTGCAAGCGCATCGCCGTGCTGGATCGCAGCAAGGAGACGGGCTCCGTGGGTGAGCCAGTGTATCTGGACGTGGTCACGGCGCTGAATCAGGCCGGACGCGGCGACATCCGCGTGGTGGGCGGCCGCTACGGTCTGTCCAGCAAGGACACCACTCCCGGCCAGCTGATCGCCGTATACGACAACCTGCGGCAGGAGACACCGAAAAACAACTTTACCATTGGCATCAACGACGATGTGACCCACACCTCTCTGACCTATGAGAACGTGGAGTTCCCCCATCCCGGCGAGATCTCCTGCAAGATCTGGGGTCTGGGCGGCGACGGCACCGTGGGCGCCAACAAGAACGCCATTTCCACCATCGGCCTGGTGGCTGACAAGTACGCCCAGGCGTATTTCTCCTACGACTCCATGAAATCCGGCGGCCTGACCCAGAGCCATCTGCGCTTCGGCGACATGCCCATCCGCAGCACCTATCTGGTGTCCTCCGCCGACTTTGTGGCCTGCCATGCGCCGACATATGTCAAGAAGTACGACCTGACCGAGGATCTGAAGGACGGCGGCACGTTCCTGCTGAACTGCCCGTGGACGACGGAGGAGCTGGAGGAGCACCTCCCCGCCAAGATGAAGCGGGATCTGGCGCGGAAGCACGCGCAGTTCTATATCATTGACGCAGCGAAGCTGGCGGCGGAGATCGGCCTGGGCAAGCACACCAACAACATCCTGCAGGGCGCGTTCTTCGCCCTGACCAAGGTCATCCCCATGGATGTGGCTGTGGCGGATATGAAGAAGAACAACTACGCCACCTATTTCAAGAAGGCCGGGCAGAAGATCGTGGATCTGAACGACAAGGCCGTGGATGTGGGCGTAAACGCCGCCGTGAAGGTGGACATTCCCGCGGCGTGGGCGGACGCGCAGGACGCACCTGCCGCCGAGATCAGCGCCACGCCCTTTGTCCGCGACATCGTGCTGCCCATGGATCGGCAGCAGGGTGACAAGCTGCCCGTGTCCGTGTTCCAGAAGCACGGCGTGCTGGACGGCACGTGGGAGAATGGTACCTCCGCCTATTCCAAGCGCGGTGTGGCCACCGCCGTACCCAAGTGGGACGCCGCAGCCTGCATCCAGTGCAACCGCTGCGCCATGAGCTGTCCCCACGCGGCCATCCGCCCGGTGCTGCTGACCGAGGAGGAAAAGGCACAGGTGCCCGCCGGATTTGTCACCGCGCCCGCCAAGGGTTTGGGCAAGGACGCTCCGGCGTATGCCTTCCGGATGCAGATATCGCCCTACGATTGCCTGGGCTGCGGCGTGTGCCTGACGGCTTGTCCCGCCAAGGGCGCGCTGACCATGACTCCCTTCGAGGAGATGAAGGCCGAGCAGCCGCTGTTCGATCATGTGGCTATGGACGAGAAGTACCTGAAGAAGGATGTCATCAGCGACAAGAACGTGAAGAGTGCCCAGTTCGCCAAGCCCTACTTCCAGTTCTCCGCCGCCTGCGCCGGCTGCGCGGAGACGACATATATCAAGCTTTTGAGCCAGCTGTTCGGCGACCACATGTATGTGGGCAACGCCGCGGGCTGCTCCTCCGCCATCAGCGGCGGCGCACCCATCCTGCCCTATTGCAAGGACTGCCAGGGTCACGGCCCCGCGTGGGAGCACTCCCTGTTTGAGGACAACGCCGAGTTTGCCTACGGCTTCTTCCACGCGCAGGACGCCATCCGTAAGGAGCTGCTGCTCCGTCTGGACGCCATCAAGTCTGCGGGTATTGCCGCAGAGGCTGTGGATGCCTACCAGAACGGGTGGAATAAGCACGAGAGCTCCCGCGCCGTCACAGACGCGCTGCTGGCCGCGCTGGAAAAGGCCCAGCAGACGGAGGACGTGAAATACATCCTTGAGAACAGAGCCTATCTGGCCAAGAAGTCTATCTGGGCTGTGGGCGGCGACGGCTGGGCGTATGACATCGGCTTCGGCGGCATCGACCATGTGATGGCGCAGAACCGTGACGTGAACCTGCTGGTGCTGGACACCGAGGTGTACTCCAACACCGGCGGACAGGCATCCAAGGCCACGCCCACCAGTGCCACCGCCAAATTTGCCGCCGGCGGCAAGCAGGTGGCAAAGAAGGATCTGGGCGGCATTCTGATGCAGTACGGCTATGTGTATGTGGCGCAGGTGGCCATGGGCGCGGATCAGGCGCAGACGCTGCGTGCCCTGCGGGAGGCCGAGTCCTATGACGGCCCCTCCATCGTCATCTGCTACTGCCCCTGCCTGGAGCAGCACATCAAGGCCGGCATGAGCAATTCGCAGCTGGAAATGAAGAAGGCCGTGGAGTGCGGCTACTGGCACCTGTACCGCTATGATCCCCGCCGGATCTCGGAGGGCAAGAACCCCTTCCAGCTGGATTCCCCGGAGCCTGACACGGACAAGCTCATGGACTTCCTCATGGGCGAGAACCGCTTCGCCTCCCTGAAGAACAACTTCCCGGAGAAGGCCGACGCCCTCTACGCCAAGGAGATCGCCGACGTAAAGGCGCGCTACGCCAAGTACAAGAAGATGGCGCAGGACTGAGCGCCGCCTGGCGCTGATATCTCATGCGCTGCGGGGGAACCGCCTGACCGCAGGCGGCTCCCCCTTTTCAACGATTCCCTTCCCTGCACAGAAAGGAGACATGTACGATGTACCAAACGATACGCTGCGAAAAGCAAGATGGCATCGCCATCGTGACCATTGACCGTCCCGAGGCGCTGAACGCCCTGAACAGCACGGTTATCACGGAGCTGGAGCAGGTGGTGGCGGTGCTGGAGAGCGACCGGGACGTCCGCTGCCTGATCCTCACCGGCGAGGGCCGCTCCTTTGTGGCCGGTGCCGACATCGGCGAGCAGTATCCGCTGGATCTGGACGGCGGCCGCCGCTGGGGTCAGCGGGGCAGCGCCCTTATGCGCCGCATCGAAAAGCTGGAGTTCCCCACCATCGCCGCGGTCAACGGTTTCGCTCTGGGCGGCGGCTGTGAGCTGGCGCTGAGTTGCGACATCATCCTGGCCTCCGAGAAGGCCAAGTTCGGCCAGCCTGAGGTAGGTCTGGGCATTACCCCCGGCTTCTCCGGCACCCAGCGCCTGCCCCGCCGCGTAGGCGTGGCCAAGGCCAAGGAGCTGATCTTCTCCGGTAAGATGATCAAGGCCGACGAGGCGGAAAAGATTGGCCTTGTCAACGCTGTCTTTGCCCCAGAAGCGCTCATGGACGGCGCGCTGGAGATGGCAAAGTCCTTTACCAAGAACGCCCCCATCGCCGTGAAGTATGCCAAGGCCTGCATCGACCGGGGCATGCAGATGGACATGGACGACGGCATCGCCGTGGAGAACGAGCTGTTCGCCATGTGCTTCGCCACCGCCGACCAGAAGGAGGGCATGGGCGCGTTCCTGGAAAAGCGCCCCGCCAACTTTCAGAACGGGTAAATTGCGTTATGAAGCTGAATCAAGATGAGATCAAAACGATCCTGCCGCACCGTGAGCCGATGCTTCTGGTGACATCGGTAGAAGATTTGAGCCCCGGAGAGGATATCCGCGCCGTCTTTTTCGCGGATCCTAAAATGGACATCTTTCTCGGACACTTCCCGGAAGAGCCGATACTGCCGGGCGTATACTCTATAGAATGTATGGCGCAGGCGGTGGATATCCTGCTGATGTCAACACTGCGCTACGCTGGAAAAACGCCGCTCCTTTTAGGCGTTGACAAGGTGAGTTTCCGAAAAAAGATCCTGCCGGGAGACACCCTTGAAATCCATGCAAATATTATTTCCGAGAAAAGAGAAAAAGCCATCGTCACTTGCGCTGCTGAAGTGTATGTTCATCAGGAACGGGTAGCCAACGGCGATATAACAATAGCTATGCGGTAAATTTAAGGAGGAAACGAAAATGGCATTGATGACCGCGAAGGAGTACATCGACTCCCTGCGTAAGCTGAACACCCGCGTGTACATGTTCGGCGAAAAGATCGACAACTGGGTGGATCACCCCATGATCCGGCCCTCCATCAACTGCGTGGCCATGACCTACGCGCTGGCACAGGATCCCCAGTACGAGGATCTCATGACCGCCACCTCCAGCCTGACCGGCCACAAGATCAACCGCTTCACCCACCTGCACCAGTCCAGCGAGGATCTGGTGAAGAAGGTGAAAATGCAGCGTCTGCTGGGGCAAAAGACCGCCTCCTGTTTCCAGCGCTGCGTGGGCATGGACGCCTTCAACGCCGTTTTCTCCTCCACCTACGAGATCGACGAGAAGTACGGAACCCACTACCACGAGAATTTCAAGAAGTTCCTGGTCTACGTCCAGGACAACGACCTGACGGTGGACGGCGCCATGACCGACCCCAAGGGCGACCGCAGCAAGGCGCCCCACGATCAGGCCGACCCCGATATGTACGTCCACGTGGTGGAGCGCCGCCCCGACGGCATCGTGGTCTGCGGCGCCAAGTGCCACCAGACCGGCTCCATCAACTCCCACTGGCATATCTTTATGCCCACCATCGCCATGGGCGAGGCGGACAAGGATTATGCTGTGTCCTTCGCCTGCCCCACCGACGCCGAGGGCCTCTACATGATCTACGGCCGCCAGTCCTGCGACACCCGCAAGATGGAGGAGGGCTGCATCGACGTGGGCAACGCCAAGTTCGGCGGTCAGGAAGCACTGGTGGTTCTCGACCATGTGTTTATCCCCAACGAGTACATCTTCCTCAACGGCGAGTATGAGTTCGCCGGTACCATCGTAGAGCGCTTCGCCGGCTATCACCGCCAGAGCTACGGCGGCTGCAAGGTGGGCGTAGGCGATGTGGTCATCGGCGCGGCGGCACTGGCTGCCGAGTACAACGGCGTGGAGAAGGCCAGCGCCGTGAAGGACAAGCTCATCGAGATGACACACCTTAACGAAACGCTCTACTCCTGCGGTATCGCCTGCTCCTGCGAGGGCTGCCCCACCAAGGCGGGCAACTACCAGATCGACCTGCTGCTGGCCAATGTCTGCAAGCAGAACGTCACCCGCTTCCCCTATGAGATCGTGCGCCTTGCCGAGGACATCGCGGGCGGCCTGATGGTCACCATGCCCAGCGAGACGGACTTCAAGTCCGACACCGTGGTGGGCAACAACGGCGAGACCATCGGCGAGATCTGCAACAAGTACTTCGCCGCCCGCGAGGGCGTCAGCACCGAGGATCGCCAGCGGATCATGCGCTTCCTGGAGAACATGTGCCTGGGCGCTGCCGCTGTGGGCTATCGCACGGAATCCATGCACGGCGCAGGCTCTCCTCAGGCCCAGCGCATCATGATCGCCCGGCAGGGGAATATTCAGGGCAAGAAAAAGCTAGCCAAGAACATTGCCGGTATCCAGAAATAGGAGGAAGACATGGACAAGAAACAAGCGTGGCTCCAGCTGGTGCAGGAGAAGTCCGACCACTATCTGAACCTGCACGACGGCGGGTTTGACGAGAAAATGCAGGCACGTCTCGTGGCGTGCGATTATGAGGCGCAGACTGCCACCTACGCCTTCCCCACCCAGGGTTGGCAGATCAACGAAAAGGGCGGCATCCACGGCGGTGCTATCGCGGGGATGTTCGATACGGCCTTCGGCGTGGTGGCCAACTTCACCGCGGGAGACAACGAGGCCACCACCACGGACATGACGGTGTCCTTCCTGCGGGGTGTGGATTTCGGCATGGAGCTGCACCTGACGGTGTTCATCGTCAAGGCGGGGCGCAGCCTTATCCGCCAGCGGGCGGAACTTACCGACGCCGCCACCGGCAAGCTGCTGGCCACCGCCAGCGGCAGTTGGATGCCTCTGTGACCATACACTTTTAAGGACCAAAATAGGAGAACGACTATGGATTTCAATTTGAGCCGTGAGCATCAGCTGATCCGCAAGATGATGGCGGAGTTTACCGAGAGGGAGGTCAAGCCCATTGCGGCTGAGACGGATCGTACCTGCGAATACCCCCGCGACAACATCGAGAAGCTGTTCAATTTGGGCGTCATGGGTATGTGCGTGCCCAAGGAGTACGGCGGAGCCGGCGCCGATCCTCTGGCCAGCGCCATCTGCATCGAGGAGCTCTCCAAGCAGTGCGCCTCCACCGGCGATATCGTGGCCACCCACAACGGCCTGTGCTGCGATCCCATCATGACCTACGGCACTCCTGAGCAGAAGGCCAAGTACCTGCCCATGCTGACCACCGGCCATCATGTGGGCGCTTTCGCCCTCACCGAACCCAACGCCGGTTCCGACGCCTCCAAGGGGCAGACCGAGGCCAAGCTGGTGGGCGACCACTATGTGATGAACGGCTCTAAGATCTTCATTACCAACGGCTATGTGGCCGATGTTTTTGTGGTGTTCGCCATGACCGACAAGTCCCGCGGTACCAAGGGCATCTCCGCCTTCATCGTGGAGAGCGGCTTCCCCGGCTTCTCCGTGGGCAAGCACGAGGAAAAGCTGGGCCTCCACGGCAGTCCCACCGCTGAGATCGTGTTCCAGGACTGCATCGTGCCCAAGGAGAACCTGCTGGGTGTGGAGGGCAAGGGCTTCTCCATCGCCATGGCCACGCTGGACGGCGGCCGTATCGGTATTGCCGCCCAGTCCCTGGGCATCGCCGAGGGCGCGCTGGCCGAGGCCATCAACTACACCAAGGGCCGTGTCCAGTTCGGTAAGCCCATCAGCAAGTTCCAGAATACCCAGTTCACGCTGGCCGACATGGAGCTGGGCTGCGAGGCGGGCCGCCTGCTGACCTATCAGGCCGCTATCGCCAAGGGCGAGGGCAAGCGCTACACCAAGCTGGCCGCCATGGCCAAGCTGTTCACCTCCGAGCACGCCATGAAGACCACCACCAAGGTGGTGCAGCTGTTCGGCGGCTACGGCTACACTAAGGATTATCCCGTGGAGCGCATGATGCGCGACGCCAAGATCACGGAAATTTATGAAGGCACCAGTGAGGTCCAGCGCATCGTGATCTCCGCCAACATGGGTCTGTAAGGGGAGGAAAGAGACAATGAAGATTCTGGTTACCGTAAAGCAAGTCCCCGACACCAGCGGCAAGGTTGCTGTCAATCCCGATGGTACGCTGGATCGCGCTTCCATGCAGACCATCATCAACCCCGACG
>ERZ791861.691-NODE-691-length-19113-cov-2.742628_pt1 | contig 19113 bp, 13 predicted proteins | sample MGYA00510283_ERZ791861 | MGnify/ENA primary metagenome ERZ791861 (study PRJEB30046, sample SAMN00792074) | human gut metagenome | study: EMG produced TPA metagenomics assembly of the A metagenome-wide association study of gut microbiota in type 2...
CGAGACCTGCCGCTTGCGGCAAATGCGGGAAATCGCTGAAAATGGTCAAAATCGAGGGATTTTGGACGCCGCGGCGAGAAAGCGGCGAGAAAGCGGCGAGAAAGCAGGACAAAGCCGCGGGGGTCGTGCGCGCCCCGCGGCGGTCACATCTGCCCGCGGTGCGGGCAGTTTCGGGGATTTACGAGGGCGTTCCAAACACAGCGAAAAACAGCTGGAGGGCGTTGCGGAATGAAAAAAGCCCGCCGTTTCAAGGGAAACAGAGGGGTTCCAACGAAAAACACGAGGTGAATACAGAAAAATGGTAAAAGGAAAAGAAAAATTTGCACTCTGGATCACGCCGGAGTGTAAGCGGCTCGTTGATGACTGTTATGCGGACGATCAATGCCAGAGCCGCAGCGAATACATTGAAAAGGCAATTGTATTTTATACCGGCTTCTTATACGCCGAAAAAGCTGACCGTTATCTCCCGAAAGTCTTGCAGCAGATACTCGCCGGAACGCTGGACCGATTTGCAGAGCGCATTGGACGGCAGCTTTTCAAGCTGGCAGTTGAGCAGAATGTCAACAACCATATCCTTGCTTCGGACACGGACATTGACGCCCGGAGCTATCAGAAAATGCGCGGACTCAGCATGGAAGAAGTCAAGAAGACGAACGGGAGAATCGATTTTGAGGACGCATTGTTACAGGAAAGAGGTGTATAAGAAATGTCAAAATTGATTCAAAAAGCAGGCTTCCTGAATCCCAAACGCGCCGGACGTTACATGAATTACATCGCCACGCGCGACGGCGTGGAACTTTTGGATGAAAACGCGGACAGCATCTATATGCGCTATATTGCCACACGGCCTCGCGCGGAAAAGCACGGCGAACACGGCTTGTTTGGAGCCGAAGATGCTGTTGATCTGGAAAAGACGTTGGGCGAGTTGAAAGCGCATGAGGGCAACGTCTGGACGATTATTTACTCCCTTCGGCGTGAGGATGCTGCGCGGCTTGGATACGATAACGCCGCAAGCTGGCGGGCGCTGCTGCGCTCCAAGCAGGCAGACTTCGCAGAAGCCATGCAGATTCCACCGTCGCAGCTTCGATGGTATGCGGCGTTTCATGACGAAGGCGATCATCCGCACATTCACATGATGCTCTGGCCAGATGACCCGAAATACGGTTTTCTGCGGAAAGATAAGCTGTTGCATTTGCAGTCCATTTTAACGAATATGATCTATGCGGACGAGTTGAAAGCGGTCTATGTTCAAAAAGATATTGCCTATAAAGACGTGACCGGAGCGGCGCGGGAAACCATGCGCAGAATTGTTGACCAGCTAGAAACTGTTGAAAATCCGTCGGAATTGATTCAGGAAAAGCTGCTGGAGCTTGCGCTGGAGCTGCACACGGTCAACGGTAAAAAGCAGTATGGATATTTCAAAAAGCCACTCAAGGATATGGTGGATTCCATCGTGGACGAACTCGAAAATCTGCCGGAGGTGGCGGCGTATTATTCCGTCTGGAATGACCTGCGCGATACGCTGGAGGGCTACTACAAAAGCAAACCGAGACAACACAATCCGCTTTCCCAGCAAAAAGAGTTCCGCGCCATCAAGAATGCCATCATTCAGGAAGCGGAGCGTTTGCGCTGTCAGCTCGAAGAATCTTCTGAGCAGACTTCTGTAACTCCGACGCTTACAGATGAGCATATTTCGTCCATAACTTCTCATTCTGTGCGGCTTCCATCCGAGTCTCTGCTGAATTCAACTATCAGATTGTTCCATCAGATGGTGCAAATCTTCCACGAGAACGCTGCGCCGCCCAGCAATCCAATGGGCATCCGCATCGACTCCAAGCGCCGCAAAAAGCTGATGCAAAAGCGACTAGCAATGGGACATAAGCAGGACGACCATGAGCAGGCACAGGGCTATGAACAAAGTCTGTAAATCCTGAATGTCTTGGGCGTGTAATACAAATGAGGATATGAGTTTACATAACTATTTCCAAGAGCGTAGTCAAAGCTACTGCTTCGGATTTAGCGGCACAAAAATTGCGCCGCAGTAATCAAAGAATAGGATTTTCTACTTGAAATGCAAATCGCTGAAAAATGTCTGAACTTTTCAATAGATTGCTATGATGCCGCTTCCTGTATGCCTCAGAGGCTCAATGCGCAGAAATGCTGTTTCGATACTCCTGAGGTGTGATGCCGAATGCTTTCTTAAACGTTCTGGAGAAGTGCGCGGCGGATTCGAAGCCGGATTGATAGGCAATATCGCTGACGCGAACGGCGCCGTGCTTCAGAAGGGAACGTGCGTACTCAAGACGCACAGACTGCACATATTCCGAAAGATTACTGCCCGTGAGCTGCTTATAGAGCCGCGAAAGATAGACCGGGCTCAGAAAAACCGTCTGCGCCAAAGCAGAAAGACTCAGATCTTCTGCGACATGATCGGCGATATACGTGTGAAGGCGCTGAATCAGCTGAGCGCTGCGCCTTGCGGAAAGATCTTCCGGCGGGAGGGAGAACAGCCAGTCGGTCATATCGGTAAGCACCTGCTCAAATGCAATGCGGTTTTCCGGCAGACCGGCTTCCAGAATACTGAAGCCGTCAAACGCGGAAAGAAACGCTTCCATGCGATTGGTGCCCTGAAGATATTCCAAGATCATGGAACAGAAATCATGATGCACTCTCAGGCGTTCCGGGTACGGCGCACACCAGAGCGTTTGACGCAAAAGCATAAGTTGTGCGTCAAAGAGCTCCCGGCGCTGACATTGAAGCGCAGCCTTCATGGCGCTGAAGTCGACACAGCTCGGGACTGCGTCGCCGTGGTCGAAATACTTTTCATTTCCGACGATCATGGTCTCCTCTGCCGCGAGCGCATAGGTCAGCAGGCGGCGCATTTTCCGGTACTCTGCGGGCAGCGCCTCCCAGGCTTTCTCTCCATCTGTGCAGATCATGGAAAGGTGGGTGTCAAAAATGTCCGCACAGCGCTGCTGCACAATGTCAAGGATCTCGGAAATATATCTGGCTGCATTCGGTATGCTCTGCCCGTAGAATTGCAGGACCCAAAGAATGTAACGGTTATCCCAGCTTGTAAAAAGCGAGGCAGTTTTCGGCGCTGAAAAGTGCGTAAAAACGGTATTCACTTGAGAAATCGTATTAAAATCGGTATCCGTACTGCTGTCGATTCTCGCGCCGACAAGGAAAACATCCTTGTCCGGATTCAGCAGAATGTTATATTCGGCAAATTTTTTCGCCCGCGCAGCTGGTTCATTGGAAGCACCGTGAATCAGATCGTTCAGCAGTTCCCTCTGCAAAAGTGGGATAGAGCTCTGCATCGCCTGATTGGCAAGCTCTGTCAGCGACACTGTGCATCGCGCGTCCTCAATCATCCCGACGCATTTGTCCACGGCAGAAAGAAGCTCCGCATCATCCTGTGTTTTCAACACATAAGCATCCGCACCATGATTGAGCGCCGTCTGCACATATTCAAAATCGCTGTATCCTGTCAGCATGACGACACGGCAGTCTGACCAGAGCCGCTTCACGGTTTCAAGCAGCTCCAGCCCATCCATGCCGAACATATGAATATCGGAGATAACAATGTCCATTCGCGTGCAGTCCAAAACGGTCAGCGCATCTCTGGCGGACAGAGCAGTATAGATCTCAAACTCATGCCGGGATGCGCTTTCAAACAGCATCCGCAACCCTTCCACAATGAAGGGCTCATCATCAACGATCAGCAGGCGGTACATTCTTTTCCCTCTTTTCAATCTTCATCATAACTTGCAGACCCTCCGCGGAGTTTTGGAGAAGCAAGCCGCTTTCACTGCCGAAGCGCAGCCGCAGGCGGCGGTGTGTGTTGATCAGTCCGCTGGTTTCACTATCGCTGTTCCACACATTAAGCCTTTTGCAAAGCTGATCAAACTGTTCCGGCAGCATACCGCAGCCGTTATCCCTGACACAGACGCCGAAAAATGCTGCTTCATCGAAAAACGTAACTTCCAGTGTGGGCTGCTTGGCGCACTTCAGACCGTGCGCAAACGCATTCTCCAGCAGAGGCTGAACGATCAGGCGCGGCACGATATACTGTGTAAATGTGTCCGGACACCCATCGAAACGCACGCGAAGATTTCCGCCGAAGCGCAGCTCCTGAATACGGACGTATGCGCGTGCGTGCGCGACCTCGCGGTCCATGGTCACATCCGCAGCAGCGTTTCGTGTGATATACTGATAATATTCCGAGAGATATTTTGTGAACTCCGAGACTGTATCACAGTCGCCCAGCTGTGCCATACGGTGAATGTTATAGAAGCTGTTATAGAGAAAATGTGGGTCGATCTGCGATTGCAGCTGCTTCAGCTCCGCCTTTTGCGCGGCAAGCTTCTGTACATAGGTCTGGTCGATCGCGTTCTTCAAATGCTCGACGGTATGATTGAAATGTGTGTACAGATACTGAAATTCGTCCCGCCGGTTGTATGTGATCCGCACCGAAAGGTCTCCCTTTTCCAGCATTTCAAATGCCTCCAGCAGTGCGCGGATTGGTTTATGCACCATCCTTCGGAGAAAGAACGCAAACGCAATGATGAGCGCGATGGAAAGAATGGTAAAGCCGTAAAATATCACGCCGTATTGACGCGAAAGGGTGAAAATGTGATCGCTTGGGATCGACGAAAACAGATACAGCCCATATTCATCCAATGCTTCCGCCGCAACCTGCATGGTTTTTCCATCTGCATCTACCTGTGCGGTCCCGTGCGGCGTGTTTTGAAGCAGCTCCAGATACGTCTCCGGTACAGATCCGATCTGCTTGTCGGAAACCGCGAATGGCGCTTCCAGTGAAACAAGACACAGCTCGCTCTGACTGTCCAGATCAAAACCCTGAAGAATGCGCTGAATGCGCTCGTTGGAGACCAGAAGGCGCATATAGAGCAGCGGCGTCTGACCGGTACGCGCAGTCGTTGGATATTGGATCTGAAAGCAGATCTGTCCGTCCTCCGTATAGCTCATACACGTGCCGCCGTGCGCAGCTGCTTCCGAATAATCGTTCTGCCATGTGGGATCGAGCGGGTCGATGCGGAACGGCGTGATGGTCTTACCGATGGGGATCAGATGCAGCGTGACGGAGTCAATGCAGTCATTGCTGTCAATCAGTGTGATAAGCCGGTTCTGTGCGCGCAGCATATACTGCGCGCGTTCGTAGTTATTCAGAATGTCATAGGTGTTGACGAGATACAGTGTGTCAAGGTCGTTGATGCTTTCATATTGCAGCTTTTGAATCGATGCCAGCTCTGATTCGATCGCCTTGGAATACAGATGAACCTGCGCCAGCGCGGCGCTTTCAATCTGATCGTGCATTTTCTGCCGCCCGCTTAAATACAGACTCATTCCGAGAAAGTAGACAGGCAGCATGACCGCCATAAAGACCGCCATGATTTTCAGTGTCAGCGAAAGCGGCGGATGTGACCGGAACTCGTTCTTCACAGTATTTCTCTCCTTGCACGAAATGTAGGATTCCGATAGGATAACGGTAGATATTTATAATGTAATTATAACATAGAATGCCCTTGACCAATAGCTACTTTCCTTGACTGCTTGCAGGAAGTTTTTCTTTTTGTGCCAAGATGGTTGAGAGAAGTCAAGCCGCGACAGACAGCAGTCATTTACTTTCTGCCGGTAGCTGGTAATATGAGCCTGTAAGCGTTCAATGACGCAGCGCCCCGTGCGCAATATAAAGGAGGAAAGAACATGAAAAAGTTCATCGCAATGCTGCTCTGCCTTGTGCTGGTATGCTCGATGGCTGCCTGCGCCGCAGGCACTGCACCGACTCCCGCCGAGGACAAGGAAACCCCGGCACAGATTTCGCCGGAGGGCGAAAAGCAGGACGCTCCAGCGGAGGAAGTGCCGGCTCCCGCCGAGACGAAAGCCGCCGATCCGTTCGGCAAGTATGACACGCCGGTCACGCTGACTGCTGTCCGATATTTGCAGGACGGCATTGAGTTCAAGGAGGGCGAGTCCCTTGAAAACAATGTTTGGTCTCATGCCTATGAGGATCAGCTTGGCATCACGCTCCAGTATGCGTGGACAACGCCGCTTGCGCAGTATGCGCAGAAGCTCAACGTCTCCATCGCATCTGACGATCTGCCCGACCTGATGTGGGTCGACGCCGCACAGCTCAAGCGCATGGTCGAGGATGATATGCTTGCGGATCTGACCGATGTCTACGCAAATTATGCAGCGGAGTTCACTAATAAGGTGCTGACCGATGACGGCGGCAGCGCAATGGAAGCTGCGACCTTCGGCGGAAAGCTCTACGGTCTGCCGCATATCCAGTCTGGTTACGGCTCGACGGAAGTCCTCTGGGTCCGTGCAGACTGGCTTGAAAAGCTTGGTCTGGATACGCCCAAAACGATGGGGGATGTTCTGAATGCTGCCCGCGCCTTTGCAACGCAGGATCCCGATGGGAACGGCGTCGACGACACCTATGGCATCGGCATCAACAAGGGGCTGCTTGCAAGCAACAACCTGCCTTATGCGGTGCTCGATGGCTTCTTCAATGCCTATCATGCCTATCCGACCATCTGGGTCGAGACGGCAGACGGTCTTGCTTATGGCGGCGTTCAGCCGGAGATGAAGAATGCGCTTGCAGAGCTTCAGTCTCTTTATGCCGAGGGCGCGATCGACCCCGAGTTCGGCGTCAAGGACGCTGTGAAGGTCAGCGAGGACGCAAACAGCGGCAAGGTCGGTATGTTCTACGGCTACTTCTGGAACTGCGCCAGCGGCTGGCTTCAGGATGGCAAGGTCAACGACCCGAGCATCGACTGGGTCGCCGTTCCGATCAGCTCCATTGATTCCAAGCCTGCTTCTGCGATGGCTCCGTTCGCAACGACGTATTATACGGTCGTCAGCAAGGACTGCGAGCATCCTGAGGCTGCGGTCAAGATGTATAATCTCGTTCTGGAAAAGATGTTCGGCGCAACTGCGGAGCCGGAGGTCTACAACGCGACGCCGGATAACATTGCTGTTTTCAACTATGCATACAGCTATGGCGAGCCGCCGCTGAAGAACCTGGATGCACAGAAGGCGGTCTGCGCAGCGCTGGAAAGCGGGGACGCTTCCGCATTGAACGCAGAGCAGATGAACTACTATAACGGCTGCAAGGAATACCTTGAAACCGGTGATCTGAGCCTCTGGGGCAACTACATGATGTACGGTCCTACCGGCGGGCTTGCGATCATCAACGAGTATGTCACAAACGGGAATGTTGTGACCGACAAGTATTATGGCGCACCGACAGACGGAATGTCCGAATATAACGCCACGCTTGAAAAGCTGGCGCTGGAGACTTTCACCAAGATCATCATCGGAACTGCCTCCATCGATGAGTTTGACACCTATGTTGAGAACTGGTACAAGCTCGGCGGTCAGACGATCACGGATGAGGTCAACGACTGGCTGTCCGCAAGATGACAGGAAACCAAGGGCGGGAAAGGCTTTGCGCCTTTCCCGCCGCGTCCAATAAAGGCTATGAAAAAAAAGACACATCGACTTGACCGTATCCGCAGTCAGTTCCCGCTGCATCTGATGCTGCTTCCGGGCGTCCTCCTTGTTTTGATCTTCAATTATGTGCCGATGGCTGGCATCGTTATGGCGTTTGAGAAGTTCTCGCCGAAAAAGGGCATCTTCGGTTCACAATGGGTCGGCTGGGAGAATTTCAAATACCTGCTGAATATGCCAGACATCGATAAAGTCATCTGGAACACATTTTTCATCTCTGGACTTAAGCTGCTGCTCGGCGTGCTGGTCCCGGCAGCTGTTGCGGTACTCATCAATGAAATCCGTGCCGGGTGGTACAAGAAAACTGTCCAAACCATCATTTACTTCCCGCATTTTCTTTCTTGGGTCATTTTAAGCGGGATTTTCATCGACATTCTTTCTCCGTCGACCGGCATAGTTAACGGCTTTCTCAAGGCGATCGGGCTGGATCCGGTCTTTTTCCTCGGAAATGAAAAATGGTTCCCATACACAATGGCGCTGACAGATACATGGAAGGAATTCGGCTACGGAACCATCGTCTATCTTGCCGCCATTGCCGGCATCGACCCGACGCTCTATGAGGCGGCGGAGGTGGACGGCGCCGGGCGCTGGCAGCAGATCCGAGCGGTCACACTTCCGACGCTTCTGCCGATGATGGGATTGATGCTGATCCTGAATATGGGGACTGTCCTGAACACCAATTTTGAGCAGATCTACAATCTCTACAGTCCGCAGGTCTATTCTACCGGTGATATCATCGACACACTTGTCTACCGCATCGGTCTGGAGGATGCGCGCTACAGCATCGCGACCGCTGCCGGTTTATTTAAATCTGTCGTCTCGAGCCTGCTGGTGGCGTTTTCCTACTGGCTCGCGAAAAAAACGAGCGATTACAAAATCTTCTGAGGCAAAGCTATGTGGAAACAATTCAAGACCTATTCGGTCGGACGGAAGATCTTTACCGTGCTGAATTACTGCCTGATGGCAATTCTTGCGCTGATCTGCCTGATCCCGATCATAAACGTTCTAGCAACCTCGCTCAGCTCCAGTGCGGCGGCGAGCTCCGGCGCAGTGAAGCTGTGGCCGGTCGACTTTACGCTCGAATCCTATCGCTTCGTAACCGATAAACCAGAATTCATGCGTTCGTTCTGGATCTCTGTCAAGCGCGTGCTGGTCGGTGTGCCGGTCAGTATGCTCCTGACGATCCTCATCGCATATCCGCTTTCTCTGGAAGGAAAGCTCAAGGGGCGCAAGCTCTACGTTGTGTTCTTCCTGATCACCATGCTCTTCAGCGGCGGTCTGATCCCGTGGTATATGACGATCTCCAAGGTGGGACTGATCGACAATTTTTGGGCGTTGATCCTGCCGAGCGCTGTTTCAGTCTACAATGTGATCATTCTCATGAATTTCTTCCGGCAGCTGCCGCAGTCTGTTCTGGAGGCGGCATATATTGACGGTGCGTCGCATTTTCGGACGCTGTTTCAGGTCGTAGTGCCGATGTCGCTGCCGTCCATTGCGACGCTGACCCTGTTTTCCTTTGTAACGCACTGGAACAGCTGGTTCGATGGGCTTCTGCTCATGAACAGTCCGGCAAATTATCCGCTGCAAAGCTATTTGCAGACGGTCATTGTCAATCGCGATATGTCCCTGATGAGCACGACAGATATTCTTACGTCTAGCCTTGTCTCGGACAGCACATCCAAAGCAGCGCAGACCTTTGTCGCCGCGCTGCCCGTCATGATCATTTATCCCTTCCTGCAAAAATACTTTGCCGCAGGGATCCAGCTTGGAAGCGTAAAGGAGTAAACGAACAGCTATGAAAATTGTATTTATCGGCTCCGGCAGCATTATTTTTGTAAAAAACCTGATTGGAGACTGCCTTCTGACACCGTGCCTTGCAGATGCGGAGTATGCGCTGCTGGATATTGACGCTGAGAAGCTGGCGCTTTCAGAGCGGATGCTTCAGCGCCTGAATGAAAGTGTCAATTCCGGTCGGGCGCACATCCGAGCTTATACCAGCCAAAAGGAGGCGCTGCGCGGTGCAGACTTTGTGATCAGCGCGATCCAGGTCGGCGGATATCGGCGTGTGGTGCCGGATTTTGAGATTCCGGCAAAGTACGGGCTGAAGCAGACATATGCCGATACACTTGGAATCGGCGGTATTTTCCGCGGATTGCGTACAGTTCCGGTCATGCAGGGCATCGTGCGGGATATGATGGAAGTCTGCCCGGATGCATGGCTGCTCAATTACGTCAATCCGATGGCAATCATTACGGGCGCTATGCTGAAAAGCACAGGCGTTAAAATGGTCGGCCTGTGCCACAGCGTGCAGGTCTGCGCGTCGGATCTTCTGCGCGGACTTGGAATGCCAACAGACCATCTGCGCTATAAGATCGCGGGGATCAATCATCAGGCATGGCTTCTGGAGCTGGAGCAAAACGGTGTGGACATTTATCCTGAGGTTCGCAAACGCGCTTTTGCAAGGAAAGATATACATCCGGATATGGTGCGCTATGAGATTTTCCGGCGCTTTGGCTACTACGTGACGGAGTCCACCCAGCACACGGCGGAATACACACCGTATTTTATCAAGCGCGCCTATCCGGGACTTGCGGAGCAGTACGGCGTAAAGACAGAAATGTACCGGGACTGGGGCAATTCTCAACAGGAATACTGGTCGCACGCGCGAAAAATGGAAAACGAACCGCTCACACATACGAGAACAAAAGAGTTTGCGTCCTACATTCTGGAGGCAATGACGACAGGGACTCCGTTTGAGATCGCCGCAAATGTCCTCAATCACGGTTATATCGAAAATCTTCCGCAGGGCTGCTGTGTGGAAGTCCCGTGCGTCGTGGATGCCGCCGGGATCACGCCGCGCCGCATGGGGCGGCTTCCGGAGCAGTGTGCCGCGCTGAACCGGACGAACATCAACGTGCAGGAGCTTACGATCGAAGCTGCGCTGACGCATAAGAGGGAGCACATCTACCATGCAGCCATGCTGGACCCGCATACAGCTGCAGAACTGAGCATTCCGGATATCATCGCGCTCTGTGATGAGATGATCGAATCGAATGCTGGATGGATTGGAAACTACGAATAAAGGAGGAAATCATATGAAACGAAAAGTCTACCCAATGATGCTCTTGATTGTTTCACTTCTGATTTGCATTGGCTTGAGCATCTCAGCACTTGCAGCAAACACTGAAATTGAAATCTCGTCACCAGATGAAAGCGTTAGATTCGTTTTCTCTATCGGAACGTCCGGAAGCATATCGTATACCATTTACAAAGGTGAAGCAAACATCATCACGGCTTCTGCATTGGGAATTAACACTGATGCGGAGGACTTTCGAAGTGGACTGTCATTTGTGTCGTGCACACAAAATCTGGTAAATGAAGATTATGATCTTTTATATGGAAAAACTGCAAGTGTTCACGACAGCTATCGTAATGCGGGTATCGTTTTACAAAAAAATAACAAAACGCTTGTATTAAATGTGAAAGTTTTTAATGACGGTGTTGCATTCGACTATGAGATTCCCGGAAGCGGAAGTGTCGAAATATTGACTGAGTCAACAGAAATTAATTTACCTGATAATACCGGAGGATGGGGATATAACTGGCGGAGCGACTATGAAGGAATGTACGAATATAGGTCGAGTGCGAGTTTGCGTAACAGCGATGTGGCGATGCCGTTCCTTGCCTCAATCAATAATAATGCTTACTGGGCGTTGCTTACTGAAGGAGATGTTTATAACGACGGTAGCTATTGTGCTTCACATTTAAAAGGCACACTTACGAATAAGCTCCGCGTTGTTTATGCGCCGGAACAAATAGATAATATTCTGACAGAATACCCGGTTAAAACGCCATATCGAGTGATTATTATAACGGATAATTTAAATGATCTTGTAAATTCGACATTGGTAAACAGCTTGAATCCGCAGCCGGAGGAGCAAGACACCTCGTGGATTTATTCTGGAAAATCAGCTTGGTCATGGTGGTCTGAAGAACGGTCTCCGCAATGGTTCTTACGCCAAAAAGAATATGTTGATTTTGCTGCAAGAAATGGCTGGGAATATGTTACAGTGGATGCTGGCTGGGATGACACATGGATTCCTGCGTTATGTGACTATGCTGCACCTAAAAATGTTGGTATTATCATTTGGACTGATGTTGGTGCTATTGATACGCAATCAAAAATTGACGAGAAACTGTCGCAATGGGCATCTTGGGGAATTCGTGGTATCAAAGTTGACTTTATGATGAATGATTCACAGACAAGAATGAATACATATCAAATGATTGCAAGCAAGGCAATATCACTTGAATTGTTGGTGAATTTCCATGGATCAACAAAACCTTCGGGCGAGTCAAGAACATACCCAAACATCATTACATCTGAGGCGATTCGAGGAGCAGAATACTATAAATGGTCTGAATACCCGACAGCATATCATAATTGCACTGTTCCATTTACAAGGAATGTAATTGGCGGCATGGATTATACGCCGGTAGTTATAAGTACGAACAACTTAAATACTACTCAGGCACACCAATTAGCATTGTCTGTTGTATTTGAATCGCCAATGCAGCATTTTGCTGACTCAATCGACAGTTATGACTCATGGGTTGGACTTACTTATTTAAATAGTATCCCTTGCAAATGGGATGAAACAGTATTGCTGGATGGATTCCCAGGTAATTATGTAACGATGGCTAGACGCAGTGGAGCAGACTGGTTTATCGGAGCAATTACGGATCAAGCACGTACTATAACGATTGATACAAACTTTTTACCTCAGGGAAAGACATACACCGCATATATTTATTCTGATGGCACAAGAAAAGAGTATATCTGCACGAGCACAGAGGTGGTGACGACAAATTCCACGCTGCAAATTCAACTAGCTGCAACGGGGGGCTGTGCAATACGTATCACAGAAGAAGATCATAGTATGGGAATTATTTCAGATGACTCCTATACCTATTATGAAGCGGAATCGCAGGCTAATCTTCTCTCTGGACAGGCTTCTATCGTCGCGTGCGAAAACTGCTCCGGGGGATATAAAGTGGGCAATCTTGGTGGTAGTGCACAAAGCAGTATAACATTCAAGAATATTGTAGTTGACGAAAGTGGAACGTATAGTATGAAAATTTTCTATCTTTCGGAAGAAACACGAGGCTGCTTTGTAAGTGCTAATAACCAGAGTGCCCAGTACGTTAGCTTTACGCCAACCGGGAGCTACTTTACTGTGAAATGTGCAAATATTGAACTCAATCTGATACAAGGTAATAATACGATTACATTCACAAATTCAGAGTATGTTCCCGATATTGACCGCATTGGAATTAGAAAGAGTAACGCTGTAGTTTTCGAATCGTATGAGGCGGAGAATGCGCAGATCACTTCTCCGGCAAGAACCTACAGTTCTTCAAGTTTTTCTGGTAGCGGAAAGGTTGGCTATATTGGATATGATGGCTTTTTAAAGTTTGCACAAGTAACAGCTCCAAAAGATGGGGTTTATCTGCTCCGCATTTATTATGCAACATCTGACAATCGCGAGTTATATATCGGTATAAACGAACAATCAAATTTTGGTGTGATTTGTTTCGACAGTGGAAGTTTTGATTCAGTCGAATATAAGGAGGTACTGGTCAATTTACGGGCTGGTGACAATACGGTAAGGCTATCTAATCCAGAAGGATATGCTCCAGATATTGATTATATAGCAGTATCTACGTTACCTGTTGTGGAGTGATAAGATGCCGATCATATTCGATGTAAAAAGAAAGCTATTCCATCTGAAAACCCGGAAAAGCTCCTATCAGATCAAGATCAGCGAGCTTGGACATCTGCTCCACGTTTATTACGGCGCTTCGGTCGACGATGATATGAGCTATCTGATCGACCGGCAGGATCGAGGCTTCTCCGGAAACCCGTGGGATGCGCCGGATCGGACCTACTCGCTCGATACGCTGCCGCAGGAATATCCCTTCTTGGGCAGCGGAGATTACCGGGAGACCTGCCTGGAACAAAAAGACGCCTGCGGTGCGCTTGCCGCAGACTACCGCTATGCTTCACACCGTATTCTTTCGGAAAAGCCAAAGCTGAGCGGGCTGCCGATGCTGCGTGGCGGCGAAGATGTGGAAACGCTGGAGATCACCATGGAGGACGCGGCTTCCCAAACGGCGCTGATCCTGCAATACTCCGTTTACGCTTGTGCCGACATTTTGACGAGAAGCGCGAAGATCATCAACCGGAGCACCGTTCCGATTCGCATGGAGCGCGCGCTGTCGTGCTGTGTGGATTTCTGTGTGCCCGAGCGCTTTGAACTGATGACCTTTTATGGACGGCACTGCGGGGAGCGGACGATGCAGCGAACACCTGTTGTACATGGTAAAACCCGCATTGACAGCATCAGAGGCGTGTCGAGCCCGCAGTATAATCCGTTTGCGATTCTCTGCGCGCCGGAAACGACGGAACGCAGCGGTCGCTGCTACGGCTTCTGCTTTGTTTACAGCGGGAGCTTCCTGTTCCAGGTCGAGAAGGACCAGATCGATCAGACGCGCGTGGTGATGGGCATTCATCCGCAGGAGTTTTCATGGACGCTTGCTCCGCAGGAAACGTTTCAGACACCGGAGGTGCTGCTGTCCTTCAGCGACAATGGTTTTTCCGCACTCAGTCGGAGCTTTCACCGTGCGATCCGCGAACGGATCTGCGACCCAAAGTGGATGCGCCGCCCGCGCCCCATCTTGATCAACAACTGGGAAGCAACCTATTTTGATTTTAATGAAAGCAGCCTGAGCGCCATTGCAAGGGAAGCCGCTGCGCTCGGCGTCGAACTGTTCGTTCTGGACGATGGATGGTTCGGAGAGCGGAACGGCGATACCAGCAGCCTTGGTGACTGGTATGTCAACCGGGAAAAACTCCCGAATGGGCTGGAAGGGCTGTCGGAGCGAACGAAGGCGTTTGGACTGAAGCTTGGGCTCTGGCTGGAGCCGGAGATGGTCTCGCCGGACAGCGAGCTGAACCGAACACATCCGGAATGGTGTCTCTCGGTTCCGGGCAGAACTGCAACGCTCAGCCGCGCACAGCGGGTGCTGGATATGACACGTGAGGATGTGCAGGAGTACCTATTTGAAGTGATCTGCGCGATTCTGGACAGCACCGGAATTCGTTATATCAAATGGGACATGAACCGCCATTTGTGTGAAAAGTATTCCGCGGCGCTTCCTCCGGAGCGGCAGGGTGAGGTTGCACACCGATATGTTCTTGGCATTTATGCGCTGCTGGAGCGTTTGACTGCCCGCTATCCTGGGCTGCTAATCGAAAGCTGTTCCGGAGGCGGAGGGCGCTTTGATGCGGGAATGCTGTACTATACGCCGCAGATCTGGTGCAGCGACAATACCGACCCAATCGCGCGGCTGGAAATCCAATACGGTACGTCCTTCTGTTACCCGCAGTCGTGTATTTCAGCGCATGTTTCTGCCTCGCCGAATCACCAGACTGGTCGTGAGACCGCACTCCATACACGGTTTTGCGTAGCGACCGCCGCAGGCGGATTCGGATATGAGCTGGATCCTGCGAAGCTTGGTGCAGATGAAAAGGAAGAAATCACTCGACAGATTAAGACATATCAGCAATATCGTGATTTATTCTGCAACGGCGATTTTTACCGTTTGACGGAAACAGATACGGCGAGCCACAACGCATGGATGGTCGTCAGTCCAGATCGAAAAATGGCGATCATGACCTACGTCGAAACGGAGCCAACGGCAAACGGACCGGAACGAAGCGTGCGGCTGAACGGGCTTGTACAGGAGTTGCGATATAAAAACTCAATCAACTCGCTTTGCTTGTCCGGTAGAGCACTGATGTCCGCGGGCTTTGTGCTTCCGCAGCTGAGCGGAAATTCTCCGGCAATCCAAGTCATTTTTCAAACTGTTTAAGAAAAATATATGAACGCAAAAATTGCGCCGCAGTAAACAAAGAATAGGCATTTTTAATGAACCACAAGTCTCTGAAAAATGTCCGAAATTTTCAAAAAATTGCTAGACTTTATCGATCTTCTGTGGTAGTTGTTTGTGTTACCAAAACGGAAAGGGGAACACAGATGGCGAAAAAACGGGCAAATGGGGAGGGCAACATCCGCAAGCGGAAAGACGGACGCTGGGAAGGACGGTATACAGCAGGCGTCGACCCGGAGACGGGGAAGCCAATCGCAAAGAGCGTCCTCGCGCGGACGCAGCGCGAATGCAAAGAGAAGCTGCAAAAGGCGATGGAGGAACTCGAAAAGATCGACATCACGAAGCGGCGCGACTACACGGTTGGCGAGTGGGCGCAGCTCTGGTACGAGAACTACGCAAAGCCATCCGTCCGCGCAGCCACGGCGGCATATTACAAGAACTACATTGACCAGCATATTGTGCCGCGTATTGGGAACATCAAACTGGCGGCGCTCACGACGCTGCAAATCCAGAAATTCTACAATGAGACGAAGGCGCACGGCAGAGTGCAGCGGTACGAAAACATGGACGATCTGAGTCTCAGCAACAAGACGATTCGCGGGCTGCACACGATGCTGCGGCAATGCTTGGAGCAGGCGGTTACAGAGCGGCTGATTCCGTACAATCCCGCAAATGGCTGCCGCCTGCCGAAGAAGGAAAAGAAGAAAATGCAGATCATTCCGCCGGAGAAGATTCGTGATTACCTGAAAGCGGCGGAGGAATGGGGCGTCCTGCCGATGTTCTATCTGGAACTGAGTACCGGATTGCGGCGCGGGGAGCTGGTGGCGCTGCTCTGGAGCGACCTCAACTTACAGACCAAAACGCTGACCGTGTCCAAATCCGTGTCGAGGGGTAGGGGCGAGCTGGTTGTGACGGAGCCGAAAACGGAAAACTCCGTACGCGAAATCTACCTCAGCGATGAAACGATCCGGCTGCTGGTGGAGGAGCGGAAGAAGCATCCGTTCAGCCCCTACATGTTTCCGTCGCCCAAGACAGGCGGAATGTACGGCCCGGACTGCGTCGGGCGGATTCACAAGAAGCTGTTAGAGAAGGCTGGTATTGAAGAACACGTCAGATTTCATGACCTCAGACACACATTCTCGACGCTGGCAATCCAAAGCGGAATCGACCCGAAAACAGTCGCGGAGATCCTCGGTCACGCTTCCGCGGAGTTTTCACTGGATGTCTACACTCATGTGACAGCAGGGATGAAAAAAGAAGCCGCACAGAAAATCAGCGGCTTCATGGCAAGTGTCGGATGAAAAAAGAACAGAAAAGCGCACACCGCCTGCCGGAATTGCTCCGGCAGGCGGCGATTTTTCACTTCTGGTGCTTTCCGCTCCAAAATCCTGTTTGGGTCGGGTTTGGGTCAAACGGAAAAGTCACAGAATTCTCCATCGGAAAAAGTTCGGAATATACAGAAAAATCCGGTTGAAATCAGAAGATTTCAGCCGGATTTGGTCGGAGTGTCGGGATTCGAACCCGAGGCCTCTTGGTCCCGAACCAAGCGCGATACCAAACTTCGCCACACCCCGTCAGCCCGATTATTATAGTAAGGAACTCCTGCTTTGTCAAGAGGAAATTCTGAGCTTTTGCAAATTGAATGAAAAATCCTGCCGTGACTCCTGGCTTTACACATGGGAGATGTTGTGATATACTCGACATATACCGCAAATCAGGAGGCGAGTATATGCCAAGACCGCAAAAACGTCGAAAGATCTGTAAGGAGCCTGCCTTTGCGCAGTTTTCTCCGGACAGCGCGCCGAAGGCGGATGCCGTCGTGCTGACGGTGGATGAATTTGAGGTCGTTCGTCTGGTCGATCTGGAAAAGCTGACCCACGAGATGTGCGCCGAACGGATGGAGATATCCCGGACGACCGTGACGGAAATTTACGAAAGCGCCCGGGAGAAGATCGCGGACTGCCTGGTCAACGGCAAGCGGCTGGTGATCTCCGGCGGCAACTACCGGCTCTGCGAGGGAAAGACCTGCGGCTGCGGCTGTGGGTGTGCCGACTGCCGGTGCAGCTGCTGCCGTACAGAAAAATAAACGTCAGGAGGAAACCGTATGAACGAGCGTACCCAGCAGGCATACCTGTCCATACTCCAGGAGGAGCTGATCCTTGCGACCGGCTGTACGGAGCCGATCGCCATTGCCTATGCGGCGGCAGAGCTGCGCGAGCTTTTGGGCTGCCGCCCGGAGCGCGTCCGGGCGGAGGTCAGCGGAAACATTCTGAAGAACGTGAAAAGCGCCGTCGTGCCGAATACCGGCGGACTGAAGGGCATCGAGTCGGCCATTGCCGCCGGAATTGCCGCCGGAGCGGCGGGTAGGGGATTGCAGGTGATGGCGGAGGTGTCGGAGGAGCACACGGAAGAAATTCTGGAATATCTCCGCAAAACGCCGATCGAGGTCTGCTGCGCGGAGACGCCTTGCATTCTGGACATCCGCCTTTCCGGCTGGGCGGGCGAAAACAGCGCCTGCGTTCGGATCGCCAATAACCACACGAATCTTGTGTATAAGGCAAGAAACGAAGAAGTTTTGCTCGATCTGCCGGTCTCCGCGTCTGCGGAGGAACGGTTGACGGATAAATCCTGCCTGAATGTCGAGGACATCGTGCGCTTTGCCGATACGGTCGATCCGGCGCTGCTGGAGCCGGTACTGGAGCGGCAGATCCAGTATAATTCCGCCATCGCCGAGGAGGGCATCCGCGGCGGCTGGGGCGCCGAGATCGGCAGGATCCTGCTCGAGGGCGCCAACGGCGATATCCAGACGGAGGCGAAGGCCTATGCGGCGGCTGGCTCTGATGCCAGAATGAGCGGCTGCGAGATGCCGGTCGTGATCCTGTCCGGCTCCGGAAATCAGGGAATCACGGCCTCGCTGCCGGTGATCCGCTACGCCAAGCGCCTCGGTGCGAGCCGGGAACTGCTTTTGCGGGCGCTGGCGCTGTCCGACCTCATCACCATTCATCAGAAAACGGGCATCGGACGGCTCTCGGCCTATTGCGGCGCGATCTCCGCAGGCGTCGGTGCTGGCGCAGGCATCTGCTATTTGCAGGGCGGCGGCTATACGGCGGTCGCGCATACGGTGGTCAACGCGGTGGCGGTGCTGTCTGGAACGATCTGCGACGGCGCGAAGCCGTCCTGCGCGGCGAAGATTGCCGCTGCGGTGGACGCCGGAATCATGGGCTACCGGATGTATCTCCATGACCGGGAGTTCCGGCGCGGAGAGGGAATCGTCTCCGATTCGGTGGACAAGACAATCCGGAACGTCGGAATTCTTGCACAGCAGGGAATGCTTCAGACGGATCGGACCATTCTGGAGATCATGCAGCAAAAATAAGATACTGCTCAGGGAGCGCCGCAGCGAGCGGCGCTCCCTTTTTGCGCGTTTCACACCTGTGGGAGGCTTTGCATACAGTGGCGTGAGGGCTGTGCGCTGACACGGCCCGATCTTGAGGTGGAGGCAATTATGGCAGATCTCAACTCCTGTAATTCTTCTTATGATAACTGCGGGATCCCGCGTTATGAATACTGCTGTCCGAACGGCTGCTGCTTTTCGCAGACGCCGCAGCCGCCCGGCTGTCC
>ERZ791861.693-NODE-693-length-19092-cov-2.559857_pt1 | contig 19092 bp, 19 predicted proteins | sample MGYA00510283_ERZ791861 | MGnify/ENA primary metagenome ERZ791861 (study PRJEB30046, sample SAMN00792074) | human gut metagenome | study: EMG produced TPA metagenomics assembly of the A metagenome-wide association study of gut microbiota in type 2...
AAAGCTGCGCGCTTCCTCAATGCTGCGGCGCTCCACCGAAACCGTGATGTAGCGGTCCTGCACGATACCGTTGCCCTCGGCGGCCTTATCCAGCAGCATACGGTTGTACTCGCGGCGGTAGTCGTCGCGCCCGTCCTGTTTGGAGGGCATGAGCATTTCCTTTTGGAACTCCAACGGGTTCAGGTGTTTGTTGACGATGGAGATCTTCGTGATGGCGTCTGTCGGCAGGCCCTTTTCCAGCGCACAGTATTTGATGAGCGTGTCTTTCTTATCTTCCTCGTCCGATACGGCGTAGTTGATGTCGGTGAACCGCCAGCAACGGCTGAATTTGCCATCCACCTCCCAGATACCGTCCCGATAGATGCGGCGAATAGGAATAGACTGCTGGGCGGTTTTCGGCAGACGCACGGAGGCGCGTTCCTTTTTCGGCTTCAAGGGTGCTTTCTTCACTTGCGTTTCCTTCCTTTCTTTGTCGGCGTGTGCAGCAGCTTGTCGTACAGGTTTTCGCTTTTGTAGAGCCGCCGTCCGGCACACAGGATATGGGTCTTGAACATCGCCCAAAGCAGACGCTCAAAGGTCAGACCGTTATACTTGAAGAAGCCTGCGGCGGCCAGCGGTGCCGCGCAGAGCATACAAAGCCAGCTTGCCGTTTCCTTGCCGACCGTACCTTTGAGTAAAAAATAAGCTCCCACGGCAACTGCAACAGCGCCGAGGGAGCATCCGAACTGCCGCGCGGACAGTCCGAAGAAGATGGATTCGTGATAGTTCCGCACCTCACGATTGATGCGTATTTCCATAAGTAACCTCCAAGCAAAAGAGGGATGCGTGACGCACCCCTCTCCGGTTTATTTGATATAGTTTTCTCTGATTCTGCGGTAAAATGTCACGCCCCAGCTCAATGCCGTTGCCCCTAAGATGGCAAACAGGATACCGTCCGCCAATGTGGTATGTCGAGCGGCCCAGTCCAGCCATACTGTGTTGCCCAGTATCACATAGATGATAGCCGGTCCCAGCCGCAGCCGGACGAGTAATCGCAGCCACAAGGGAAGCAACAGAACCAGCAAAAGCGGAAAAATAATTTGTTTGAACATAGTCAGCACCTCCTATGAGTTCAGCATAGCGCAGTTTTGAAGTTTCCGCAAAAAAATGTTGGTTTACGAAATCTTCATTGTCAGTCTAACACCATATCTGTCCCATAGTCTGGACTCATCGCTGATACTCCTTGTAATATCCGCTTGACCTTGCACATAAAATGTAATATAATTGTAGTGCAAGGAGGCGATGCAATGGATACCAACATGACTTTCCGTATGGATTCTAATGTAAAAGCACAAATGGCCGAGATTTGCACACAGTTAGGAATGACAACTTCGACTGCATTTAATCTGTTCGCAAATGCCTTTGTCCGCGCGAAGGGAATGCCTTTTGCAGTGACGATTCAGGAGCCGGTTACGAATGTATCTAAAGAGCAAATGTTGGCAGATACCGACCAAATGCTGTCTGAGTTTGCATCCGATTATAAGAGGATGGCTGAATGATCTGGATCACGACAGACGATATTATTCTCATCCATAGCCATATCATCAAAGGCTCAGGCGGATTAGACGGATTGCGTGACCGTGCCGGTTTGGAAGCTGCTATTGCGGCACCGATGCAATCATTCGGCGGTCAGGATTTGTTTCCATCAGAAATTGAGAAAATAGCGCGTCTTGGTTTTGGTCTTGCCGCAAATCACGCTTTTGTAGATGGAAACAAGAGAATTGGTGCCATGATGGTTCAGCTTTTACTAAAATGGAATGGCTACAATTTGCAATTAAAGACTGGCGAATTGGCAGATATGTTTATTGCGATTGCTGAAGGCTCTGCTGATGAAACAGCACTTCTAAATTGGATCAAAGCGCATTTACAATAGAATCAAGGTCGTAACAGGAGGGTGATTGCCCCCCTGTTTTTTTACAGCGCCATCATTTCTTTCACAATGCGGTCTGCGCCCTTGACCAGTCCCACCAGAACCAGCATATTGAAGATGGTTTCCGCGAGATAACTCCACACCATCGTCACCGCCGAGGCGTTCGGGTCAACAATGCCCAGTGAACCGCCGCTGACAAATGCGGAGAATATCATGCAGGCAAGTACGATGACTGCGCCCTCCATGCACACGCCGAGATAGCTTTTAATAAAGGTGCGCCCGGTATTTGAGGTCACATCGCCTGCAAAGGTGGACAGTGGAATGGGAGCCAGCGCCGTATACATATACAGCCGGAAAAACCGGCTGTACACCGTCAGTATCATCACAAAGGACAGCACCGTGATGAACACGCTGCCGAGTATCGTCACGAGCCACAGCGGGATACTCGCCAGAAATCCCACCTCATCAATGGCGGTCTTGATCTCCTCTGGCAGTGTTACCGATGCGCCGGTAAGATTTCCGAGATTTCCTGCTACCGTGCTGACAATGCCGCCGCAGATGGTAAACAGTGTAGTCATAATGTCCATGCCATAGGTAACGGCTGTTTTTGCCGCGACAAAGCGGATAAAGTACCGAAGGGCCTGTTCCGGTCTGCGGAAGTCCCGAAAGTTCGCTGTACTGCGGAAAATGCTGACGGCGAAGAACAGAATAAGCAGGCCATAGCCGATGGCTTGCAGCGCGGTATTGATGTTCTGGCACATCGCCCAAATCGTGCCGCCTTTGAAATGCTGCGGCGTTTCGCTCACCAGTGACCATATCTCGGTCAGCTTGCTGTTCCAAGTGGCAAATGCACCCTCTAAGTTTTCTACGATCCAGTTGTCGTCCAAGTTCTCACCTCCTAAAAGAACAGCCGCCCGTTTCACTTGAAGCAGGCGGCTGAAAGCTGTTCGTATAGTTTACTTCAAGATCAGGTCCAGAATTTCCTTTGCGAATGCGATGACCAGACCGCCGAAGAAAGTCAGAAAGCCGGTGCTGCGCTGAGAGGGGTCATGGGACTGCAAGCTCAGGCCAATCTGCACCACGCCCCAGCCAAGCAAAATCACGCCGATGGCTTTGATCGCGGAAAAAACGAAGGTGGACAGGTTGTTGATGGCAGTCAGCGGATCGTCACCGGCGGCGAAAGCGGGCGTACAGATGGCGCAGGCGAGAACACAGGTCAGCACAGCGGTGAAGTAACGGCGCTTTGCCTTGCGGCTGCGTTCGGCGGGGTTCAGCATGGTTTTCTTCTTCATTTTGGGGTTCCTCCAGTATTTCAAGTTTTTCGATGTCGATTTCGTGGGGCAGGTCATTCTGCTCATAGCTGGGAATATCGAACCGCTTTTCATATGGCGGCTGTCCGTCGTCCGCAGAAAAACGATAGTTTGGATGTTTTTGGATAGGATATTTATCATCCATCACTGGGCGTTCACCGCGAATGAAGATGAGCGCCTTGCGGTTGTCCAGCATCCGCACTTCATCTGGCATAAGCAGTTCACGCCCTGCATTCTGGTAATTGGTACTGCTGGAGCCGCTGCGCCCTTTCGTCACACCGCGTGTGCGGGTGTCGATGGTGGCTTTGCCCAGCATCTTGGAAATGTACTCGTGAGTGCTGGCTTCGTTGCCGCCAAGATACAACAGCGTATCGCAGTTGCCGGTCACATTTTCCCAGCTGTCCTTGAATAGCTTCTTGAGTTGTGCCATGTTCTGAATGACGATGTTGATGGATATTTCCCGGCTGCGGCAGGTGGCAAGCACCCGTTCAAAGTCCTCCGGCAGTGCGAATAGCGATAGGTAAGCCTCTGGCGTTTCCACCTCGGGCTTTTCCCCCGCTCCACACCGTGCGTGATAGTTTCCCATCACACGGCGTTCCACCGACTAAGATTACTTTTTAGTGCCTATATAGTCCTCGAATTGTATTTCCTCCAACTCTCTGTGTTTTCGGAGTTTATTGATTTTATCTTTCATTTCTTCGGTCAACTGTAAGTCTTTAAGCAACTTTCCAATTTTTACAGGATTCGTTGCTCCGACCAGTTCTGACACCTCTTTTGACAGGATAATCAAATTCCTGTAAGTGTCGTTTCGCTCTCCCTTACATGGTTTGATATGCACACATACCATATCTGATATTGACAGGGCATTGTGCGTTACCGCACATTTGCCTTTTTGTGCGATATATCTCGAAAGAGCGTTGTCTGCCATCTCCAACGTAGGGTAGAGATGTGCATTTTCCATCATGTATTTCATAACATCGTAGCTGATACAGTTTTCGATGTCTGAATACTTCCTCACATATTTATTGACTTCACGCCTTTTATATTTGGGGTATTCATAAGCCACATATCCAACAGGGATAATCATTCTTCCCTTTATCCATCGGAACTGCTTAGACTTTCCATACTTTTCCTGAATAAACTTGCTGGTTATCTCGCCTTGACGTTCTATGGGGTAACAGCGGTTATTATGATTCATGCCGTTACTTTTTCCCGTTACTTTAAAGGCGATTTCCGCAAAGTCTGCTGATACCATAGTTGCCATACAGTAATAGTTGTGCATTCCCATAACCATTGCATTATAAAGACTTATATTTCGGTCTATCTCGCTTTGTTTGCTCGGATTCTTTATGTCTTTCCAAACGTCACTTAGCTTTTTAATGACCTTTGCTTTACTCTTGTCTGCCATGTGGGAACGTATTACCCACTTACTGCCTTTTGGTACAACCTTAAATTTGATACCGAGGAAAGTAGTGTAATTCTTCCGCAAGTTTGTGATTCCCGACTTTTCTCCACTGGTCTGTAAATGCAGATTTTCTGCCAACCAGAGTTTTGTGGCACACATTACCTTTTTCGCCGTTGCATAATCCCGACAGAATAGCTTAAAATCATCTGCATACCTTACGATATACATTTCTTTCAAATCGGTTTTTGCTCTCAGCTTATTCCATTTCTGCGTTCTGTCTACTGTGAGGACGTTTCCCTCTTTATCAGTCTTGTTAAACTCTAAACCTGTTTTACCCTCTTTGATTTTGAACATTTCCCACTGACTGGCAATCCACCAGTCCAGTTCATTCAATACAACATTTGCAAGAAGTGGGGATAGAATCCCCCCTGTGGTGTACCCGTTTCGGGAGTGATTATAATGTCATTGAACAGGATTTCCGCTTTCAGCATCTGCTTGATTATCATAATCAGCTTTCTGTCCTGTATGCCGATTCCCCACAACTGCCGAATCAACTTACTGTGGTCGATATTATCAAAGAAGCCAACAATGTCTACATCTACTACAAAGTGCAGATTCTGCAGCTGTGCCATTTTATAGCATTGTGCGATTGCATTCTGCGTTGACCGATATGGTCTGAAACCATTGTTCCGCTCATGAAATTTCGCTTCACAAATCGGCTCCAGTATCTGTAAGATACACTGTTGTATCAGTCTGTCCCAAATACTCGGAATCCCTAATGGGCGGGTTTTTCCGTTGTCTTTCGGGATTTCAACTCGTCTAACCTTTTTTGGCTGATAATAGTTCAACTTATTTCTGACGGTTTTAATGACCGATTCGATGGGCAGTGACTGTATCGCTACAATCGTTTTCCCATCTGTGCCGGGAGTTTTGCTCCCACTGTTTTTACAGATATTTCGATATGCAAGTATGATATTCTGCTCTGACACAATCAACGGCATGAGCCTGTCAAATGTCTTTCCATTCTGGCTGTCCTCAAATAATCGGTAGCCTGTTTCTTTAGCGTCATACCTTTCTGCATTTCGCTCTGCTTTGTTTACAATTCGTTTTGCCATAGTAACCAGCTCCTTATCAGAGAATGATTTTTTCTTAGTCGCACCACGACAGCTATGAAAATCTCCATTTTGGTGATTACTATATAGGCATGAAAGAAAATCTTAGTATCGGCTTGAGGCTATCCCTCCACCGCTTATTGTTACGGCTTCACAGGTACTGTGCCTCTACTCTCACAGCCACTAATGCACTTATTATAGAAAGGCTCTTTCAATCCCTTTCCTTTTCGATACAACTACGGTACTTTTTCCGCTGATACAGTCAGCTCCCGTATTGGCTGCTTTCCACGTTCCGCATAACTTAGGATTGTTGCCACTTAGGTCGTTCCTTTAGCCCTGCAAGCATTATCTTCGAGCGAATCCCTCAAGATACCTGTGTCCTGTAAACACAGAGGGCATTTCATACTAACAACTTTTACTTTGCCCCGCTTGCGTACCCATTGGTACACTTGCATTTCTGCAAGCCATTCGTTTAGAGCCGTACATTCGGAATCTTTGTCAGACCGCCTTTTTGGTCATTCTAACCATATGGCAACCCCACCCGCACTGTCACACACAACCCGTACCTCTACGAATCTTTCCTCGCCATTAAGCGTTAGGGTGTGCTTCGCACGACTTCCCCGAGCTTATAACCCCAACCGTCTGTATTCGGCTGACGCTATTCGGAGTATTAGTGAATCCCCTTCAGGGCGTTACCCCGTCATTTGAGATTTCAGTTATGCAGTTCTCTAAAACCACATTTATTTAATTGTTTGTGACTTTAGGCTACGCTTTTGTCGGTTATTCCCACCGTTTTAGGCGTAGAACGTGTCACACCATTGGCAAACTCGTCCATTAGCACACGCACCGGGACGGGCAACCTCCCGCCGTACTTATTGTCAGCGGCATGATAGAGTTCTCGGAATGCCTGCGAGTAGAGCAGGCCGACCAGATAGTTGAAAGTCGTGTCCTCATCCGGGATGACGGCGAAAATCACACGCTTGCGGTCGCCAAGTGTGCCGAGCGCAAGGTCGTCGCGGCTGGTGAGGTGGGCCATTTCTTCGGTGTTGAACGCCGCCAGACGGGTGGACGCAGAAACCAGAATGGATTTTGCGGTTTTCGGCCCAGCCTGCTTGAATACTTTCCAGTTCTTCACCGCGATATGATCCTCGTCCACGCGCTCCAGGTCGTCAAAGAGCAGATCCACCGGACTGCGGTAGCTTTCGTCCTCCTCACGCGCTTCAGCGTTGATTATCATGTACATCAGGGTGCTGAAGTTGCGCTCGCTCTCCGGTGCTTCGTGGAACAGGTAGAGGATGAGCGCGGACAGGAATGCGGTTTCGGCCTTGTCCCAGAACGGGTCAGAGGTCTGCGACTTCTGTGGTGTCGTGTTTTGAATGAGCGTATTGATAAGCCGAAATGCGTCCACATCGGTGTGCAGATAGGTAAAGGGGTTATAGCAGTCCGAATGCGCCATGTCGATGAGATTGAAGATCATCACCTCATAGCCCATCTTTTCCAACAGACCGCCGACTGCACGGTAGGTTTCACCCTTCGGGTCGCACACAATATAGGAGCAGTCTGCCTGCATGAGATTTGGCTTGATAAAAAAGCGTGTCTTGCCGGCACCGGAACCGCCAATCACCAGAATATTTGCGTTCACCTGATGCTGCGGCGGCAGCTTTCGCACATTCATGCTGATACGAATATGCTTAGAGATCAGCAGATAGCGGTCTTTACGCCGGGTTTTGAAATGCGCGCAAACGGTTTTCGCATCGCCCCAGTACGCAGAGCCGTGTTCTTCTCCCGGTCTGCGGTTGCCCTTTTCTGCGTAATACCACGCAACAGCAAACCCATAGAGGGCAAGTGCCGCCAGTACGAATTTCTTCGTGTAGAGCGTGATGCGGATAACGAACGGTGTTTGCAGCGCCGCAGAAAAGGCATTCAGCCATGTGAGCAGCCGAACGCCCTCGCCGCAGCACCCGCCGCCCAGCAGCGCAAGCCAGAGAACGGGGATGGCGAGCGCCGCCCATAAAAGGACGGCGCTCCTGTTATTGTGGTTCTTCACACTTAATAGCCCGTCTTGGGCAGCTTCGTCACGCCCGGTTTGTAGACCGTAGTGACCCAGCGGTCGGTCGCCATAATCCACTGTCCGCTGTGCATACCACCCACATCGGTACGATTGGTGAATTGGTATCCGTTGTTCAGCCAGCTATTTGTCCAGCAGAGAATATAGGGTGCATCCACCTGTGCAAAGCCAGCCTTGACCGTGCCGAAAACAAACATGAAGTCGGTCACATACTCGTTGGAGGCCAGTCCCAGTGCCGCAGGCGAAGCGTCCAGCGAATAGTTCTTCATAGTGGATAGGTTGTTCGCCAGCGTGCGGTAGTCATGCAGATTGGTCTTGTAGACCACCTTATAACTGAGTTTCTGGTTCCATGTGCCGGTAATGATCTTGGTCAGGCGTACCGCCGAAGTCGGCAGTGTGTCGCGCCAGTAGAAGCTGTTCAGCGGCACGGTGGAGTTGTTGGCGATGTTCTTGAAGTCGTAGCGGATAGTCTGGGACGGCGTAACCTGCTTGTAGCCGCGCTTGGTCACGGAAACATTGGTGTAAACGCTCTGGTTCAGCACTTCCACGCGCACGATCTGGCCGGAGAATTCGATCTCCACCTCGATAGGCTGTGTGGTGGCGCTGTAAAATACCGGCGCTTTGGTTTCGCGGATGGTGTAGCGGCCCAAAGGCAGGGTGTCCGTGGTTGCAATGCCGTTCTTATTGGTCACAACGGTGTTCACCAGATTGCCTGCTCGGTCGTAAACCTCAAAGGTTGCACCAGGCAGTGGTGTTCCTGCTGCAAGCGCATTGAATGGGTTATCATCTGCGGATTTTTTCGTGATTTGGATCTGCCCCATCATGGGCGTGTTTTTCCAAGTGATCGTAGAAGTCGCACCATATTCCACATAAAAGGTGCGAACCGTGGTGTCTAGCACATAACCGTCCGCCGCTTGGATTTCCCGCACCAGATACTTTCCGTCTGTTAGCGTCTTGTCGATATAGACATAGCCGTTCTGGTCGGAGGTATACTGGCCGATGGGGTTGCCCTTGCTGTCCGAAACGAGGAAGGTCACGCCGTAAATGCCCTTGCCGGTCACACTGTCGATCTTGTGGATGAGCATGGAACTGGCCTGCGTGTTCTCGATTGTCAGCGAGGCCGTCCTACCAGCCTTTACCTCAAAATTGTGGGGCGTACTGTCCAGCAGATACCCCTTTGCGGCTTTGATCTCGGTGGCGGTGTACCAGCCGTCCGCAAGCTGCGGGAGCGTGATAACGCCGTTGCTGTCGGTGGTGTAGGTGCCGATGCGCTCGCCGTTCATCTTAGCGATCTCAAACTGCACACCCTTGATGCGCTCACCGCTGTCCGCGTCCACCTTGATGATCTGACCGCCGCCGATGGGCGTGTTGGTAAAGGTCAGCGTCTGCGTGTCGTTGCGGTCGACCTTAACGGTCTGCGAGGTGCTGTCCAGCACATAGCCGTCCGGCGCTTTGACCTCCGTTACCACATAAGTATCCGGTTTGAGGTCCACCAGCTTGATCTGGCCGTTGCTATCCGTGGTGTAAATGCCATTAGAAGTGACCGTGCCGCCGTAGTTTCCGACAAATGAACCATCTGAGGTCGTGATCTTGAACTGTGCGCCGGGAAGCGGCTGCTTGGTCACGCTGTCGATCTTGTCGATGATAAGATCGCCGTGTTTGCCGTTGGAAAACTCCACCGTCACCACATCCTGCTCCTTACCGGAGAGATAGACGGTCTGCGGGGTATCGTCGATCTCATAGCCTGTGGGGGCTTTCGTTTCCTCCACGATATAGGTTCCGGCTTTCAGTCCGGTGATAACGATAGTGCCGTTGGCCGAGGTGGTGTATTCTCCGATGACCGTACCGCCGGTGCCAGAGGTCCCGCCCAGATAACGCACACGGAACTTTGCGCCTTGCAGCATAGCGCTGCCGTCTGCGTCTACCTTTTTGATGATGAGCGCTGAAAGCGGTGTGTTTTCAAAGGTCAGCACTTTGCCGGTGCCTGCCTGAATGAAACAGTCCTGCGTGGCCGGGTCTTTGATGGCGTAGCCCGCTGCCGGTTCCACTTCGGTCACACGATACCAGCCGTCGCGCAGCTTGCTGAGTTTGATCTGACCGTTTTCATCGGTGAAATAAGTGCCGAGGTCGTTCAGTTCTCCAGTGAAGCTGTTGTTGCTGGCATAGGTGATGTGGAACTTCGCGCCCTTGATAGGGTCTTTCGTAATGCTGTCCACCTTGTCGATGGTCAGGGTAGGCTTGGGATAATTGCGGAAACGCACCGTACCCGTTTTATTGGGAACGAGGGTGATGGTCTGCGGCTCGCTGTCCAGCAGATAACCGTCCGGCACACTGGTTTCACGCACCACATACACACCGGGGTCAAGGGCGGTGAGCAGAGCTTCGCCGTTGGCGTCGGTCTTGACGGTGGTGAGCGTGCTGCTGTCTGCCTTATTCACGGTGAAGGTGACACCGGAGATCGGCGAACCCGTTACCGCATCGACTTTGACGATTTTAAGGTTCGGCTTTTTCTCGTTGTTTACCACAAGAGCGCTGTCTTTGCCAGGAAACAGCTCCACATGGTATTCAGTATCATTCAGCACATAGCCGCCAGGCGCGGCGATCTCCTTGACGGAATAGACGCCCGGCTCCAGACCAGAGATAGAGATGCGTCCGTTCGTATCAGTCACGCGGTCAAGATAGTGGCTTCCGTCCTCGATTTTTGCAATACGGAAGGTTGCACCGGCGAGATAGGTGTCGTTCTCTGCGTCATATTTCACCACAGACAGAACCGGTTTCTCCGTGTTGGTGAACACGAAACGGGCATTTTCTCCGGCATTGATCTGGATAATGCGCTTAGCGTTGTCCATCAGGTAGCCGTTCGGCGCTGTGATCTCTTCCACGGTATATGCGCCCGGCTCCAGCGCGGTCAGGTCGATTTCGCCGTTCTTGTCGGTCACATATTCCTTGGAGAAGGTGCCGCCCACCAGAGAAATGCGGAACTTGACATTGGTCAGCGGCTCCATCGTGCGGCTGTCCACCTTGATGATGTGGATACCGGGCTTGACGGTGTTGAAGAAGGTCAGTGTTTTGATACCGCCGCCTGCGGTGAGTTCAATCTGCTGCGGTGTGCTGTCCAGCACATAGCCTGCACTGGTGGAAACCTCTTTCACCAGATAGGTTCCCGGCTGGAGGTCGGTCAGGCGGATCTGTCCCATCTCGTCCGTGGAGAACGAGCCGATGAGAACCGTATCCCGATAAATCTCAAAGGTCACATCGGGCAGAACTTCGTGGGTCTGCTCATCATATTTAGTGATGATAAGACCCGGTTTGGCTTGATTTTTCAGCACAAAACTGGTTTCCGTGCCGGAAGTCACATTCACGGTGTAGGTCTGGTCGTCCCTGACATAGCCGCCGGGGGCAGACACCTCGCGCACCTGATATGCGCCGGGCTTCAGCTTGTCGAAGTACACACTGCCGCCGAGATCAGTTTTTCCGGTCTGCGTGATGCCGCTTTCGATGTGCTTAATCTCCACAGTCGCACCGGCGAGATATGCGCCGCTGTCCGCATCGATCTTGTCCACGCGCAGATTGCCGTAGGGCGCGTTTTCAAAGGTGACAGTCGCGGTATTACCGTAGTCCACGGAAACGGTCTTGGTGGTTTCCGTGCCCAGCAGGTGCCACTTGGGCGCTGCTTTCTCTGTAATGACATACTGGCCGGAGAGGGTCAGCGGAACAATGATCTTTCCGCTGGTATCCGTAACAAAACTGCCCAGAACAGTTCCGTCAGGAGCCTTTACCTCGAAAGTTGCGCCGGAAAGGGGCGTATTCGTTCCGGTTTCTACCTTTTGGATGATAAGGGTAGTTTCTGTGGGTGTTTCCGGTTCGTCTGGGGTATCAGACGGCGTAGAAGAATAGCGGCTGAAGGTAGACTGGCGGATTTCCGTCGTAGGATCGGTGTCGCACATATAGCGCTGGAGGGTGCCATACTTGCTGGTCTCCGCACACAGGGCATAGTAGATGGCGTACTTGTAGACATTGGCGTGGAGCGACATCTGCACAGAGCCGGTCTGGTCGCTTACGCTGTCCTTGGGGTACAGCACCTTGAACTGACCGGCATAGCTGGCCCCGTTGGACGAGGTCCTGATCTTAGTGATGTCGTTGTTGTTCATGTCTACGATGCGGGTGCCCTCCGGCACTTCATCCGGCATGGTGAAACCGATGTCGATGTCATAGTCGCAAACCCATGTTTCCGAATCCGCTGTAAACACCTGCTGCAAGTATTCCTTGCCGTCCACAGTGACGGGATAGGCTGAATCTTTGTCGGCTGTCACTGTGATAGTAGGCTGCGGCACACGGTTCCACCAGATACCGCGTTTGTAGATGTCCTTTGCCGCCGCCAGCAGTTTTTCGCCGCGCTCCTTCTCCACGCCGGACAGGGAGGGGTTGACCGTCAGCCGGTCAATTCTCCAGCCGTCGATGAGGTAGCACCAGAGAGCCATTTTTGTAGCGTAATATGCCTGATACTTATTCTCCAGCTTCAGCTCAGACAGGCCGCGATGGGGATAACCGTTTGCAATAATACCGACGATTTTTGGGTCGTTGCTGGCTTCATTGGCGATATACTTGATACTTTGGCCTGGGCCAACAGTCTGCGGCACACCCTTTGTTGTAGGGTTGATGCAGTAGGCGGGAATTTCCTTGATCGCGCCGCTAGCCGACTTGAAATTGAAGTAGGTATAGGACTGGGAACGGACAACGCCGTTCATGCTGAGGTAGGACATTTTGTAGTCACCATTGGTGATGTTCACTTCACCCAGCGCACCAGCAATGGTGCTGCTGGCCGCCGATGCGAAGCCCGTGCAAAGGCTCAGCATCGTTGCGATGCACAGAAGCATCGCTATCATTCTTTTTCGCATAAATACCTCCTGAAAACAGTAGCAGCACAAACCATTTTTCAGGTTTGTGCCGCTGTAAAGTGATTCACATCGATATTATTTTTGCCGAGCCTGTACACACCAGCGGTAGTCCGGCTGGTTCATTACGCAGGTCACCAGCGTTACCATGTTCTCATCGGACGGATTCAGTACACTCACATCATTCACGGATACCTTTCGCACCGAATAGACGGAATATCTGCGTGTTCCGAGTGTGGTGACCAGCGTGATGGTGTCGCCATTTTTCAGTGTGTGGATCTTGCCGAAATGGTTGTTCACGCCGCGATTGTGTCCGGCAAAGGCCACATTCCCGTCCCAGATAGAGGTTTCGGTGAAATGTCCTGCGCCTTTCCTCATTGCGGCGCTGTCCGTCCCCTGATAGATTTTGGCGCTCAGTCCAATGGACGGGGCTGAGAGGGTGCCGAGAGAACCATCCTTGTAATACAGGCTGTTGGTCACAGCGGTATAGCCGGTACTCCATGCCGCCCCAATCGTGGTGTTATCCGTTTGCGGTGGCATAACTGTTACCATACTGCCGCTGATACTATCGGCTTCCAGATAACCGCCTGTCACCAAATTAGGCGTCAGCCGTTCACCGGAGCCGGGAACATCTGCCATTGGGCTGCCGAAAACAGGCGGAATGTAGGCAGCGTTCTTACTCACATCAGTTTCAAAAATGTTTGCTTCCCCAACCACCGTCACCGGCTCGATGCTGGTGGATTTGCCAAAGCTGCCTGCCGGAGCATCCGCTTCTGTGTACTCAAGAGCTAACGCCGGGGTAATGCTCATCGCTGTCGCTGCCACCAGCGTCAGTCCCAGCATCCTTGCCGCTTTTGACAACTTGGTAATCTGCATCGTAGATCGTTTCATCCTCGTTCTGTCCTTTCTTCTTGTTTTTTATTTTGGCTACGATAAACCCTGCAAGGCAGAGCAGAACCAGTCCTCCCAGAATGGCCAGATACCGCCAATCCATCACCGGTGCTTCCTCTACTTCCTGTGGGGCGATAGGTGTTCCGTGAAAAACCGCCACATACTGCACCTTATCCAGTGATACCTTCTCCACCTCGCCACTGTACTGAGCTGTGACCGTGTAGCCGGTCACATTGCGGCTGGACGCTGTTCCGGTATAAGTGACCACCGCCGAAAAACGATCTCCAATGGTATCATCGTCCACGGTTTCCGTATTATCCGTCTGCCAGTCCACAGTCGAGAAGTTCAGTGTGCGTCCGTTTTCCGTCGTAGTCTTAGGGATATACTCTAAGTCCATGCTGCTGAGATTGGGGTAGGTTCGTGTGGCCGAAACCGTCCACGAATTGTTTTTGTAGCCAGCGGGTTCTACGGTAATCGTGCTGGTGTCCAGTTTCAGTGTGCCAGTGAAACCGTCCTCAGTCGTGATTTCTTTGGTGTCCGCAAGCAACGGGAGAATGGCCGTCAGTTCCTTGCTGCCACTGTTGACCGTAACAGTTTCGGTGTATTCTTTGCTCTGCTGTTCGGGCAGCTCTTGCCGGAGCATATCCGTGAGGACAAACGAATAGCCGACATGCTCAAAACTTTGCTTCGCCTGTGCGGACGGCTCCTCATCCACCTGCATCTCATAGGTTTTTCGGACTTCAAAGATGCCGTTATAGAGGTTATAGCTGACTTGTGATGGGTATTCTGCTGCAAACGCAGTAGTCGTGCTGAGCAGCAGCAACACCGCAAGAATCGTGATTGTTTTCTTCATCTCTCTTTTTCCTTTCCGGGCAGAGGCGGCGTCTGCCGTTCCTGCCGCTTATATTGCCGTATCCGCGCGATAACAGACAGCGGTTCTTCAATCTCCGCTTTCTCTTGCTTCCAGCCAGTCCCGCGCTCGGCGGATCTGTTCTCTTGCAGAACACGGGACTCGGCTTTTTTTAACGGCTCGTCCTCCGATTTTGCACGCTCCGGCGCGGCATAGTGCAGGCGCTCGAAAATACGGTTCAGCTTGGACACATCCTCGGCTTTCGCCAGGATGTCCACATGACCGTTTCCGTTTGCACCGTCTTTGATGACGCTGAACAGAACGCCGTATTTCTTCGCTTCCTGCTTGAAAATGGCTAAGTCCGGTTCTTTCAGGTCAAACACCCGCAGCTCTTTACCGCTGCGAAGCAGGGCGTTCATGTGGGTCTTGCCGCGCAACTTCTGGTTCTCGCTGGCCAGTGCCAGACACAGAGCCGCAAGGTTCTTCGCACCCAGCGCCGCCAGCTTTGCCGCCGCTTCGGAAATCTGGATGGCCTCGCGCGTCATCTGCTCGGCGGCTTCGCTGCCTTGGCTCATGGTATCGTTCCTCCTTCTGTATCAGTGTAGCTTCGTGAACACGGGTCTGCACCCGTTCTGCGTCCGCTTCGATCTGGGCACAGAGCCGCAGTTCTCGGCGGAGCGACTTGATCTGGGCGGTGCGCGTGCTGATGGCCTGTGACAATACTTGTTTTTGCGCTTCATCGGCGTGCCTTCTTTCTTCATAAAGTGGTTTTCGCTCAAGCAGCGCGACTTCAAGCCGCTCTGTGAGGGTGTGTTTCGTGTTTTGCAGGTCTGAGGCGGTGTCGATATGGTGTTCGCACAGAAAACGGTGCTGCTTCAGATATTGCTCAAATCGTATCGCATCCTCCAAAAGATACCGGCTGACCTTTTTCGATCCGCGTCCCTTGACTGCTCCGCGCAGCAGGTGGACATAGCGGAAATACAATGCGCGGAAGCCATGCGCTTTGGGATATTTCTTTAAGCTGCCCTTACAGACATAGCGGCGTGGGGCAGGCAGCTTTTTCGGCTTGCTCCAGAAATGCTGCGACAAAATGCGCTGCTCAATGGCGGCATCAGTGTAGTTTTCGCCCAGACTGTCCAGCCGGATAAACTGCTTTCCGTAAGGCGGTTTGACAGCGGTGTGTTTTCGGTTCCCGGCATGAATTTGATAACCGGCTTTTCGCAGACCGCCCAGAAAGGTCGTAAAGTTGAGCGATTGCCCGACTATATCATCAATATCCCGGCGTATCTGCTCCCGGATGGTAGGCTGTTTGGACTTCACCGCCTGCCATTCCTGATGGCTTTTTCCTTTTCCTTTTGGCTCGATAACGGACAGATCGTATTCGCGGCACAAATCATCGGACACTTTCTGAATTTCGTAAAAATAGGTTTTCATATTGCACCGCAGTTTCTTACCGTCCAGAAAAGACACGGAGTTGACTGCAATATGGTTGTGCAGATGGTGCTTATCAAGGTGCGTTCCAACGACTACCTCGAACCGATCACCAAATAGCCGCCGCGCAAATTCCACACCGATGGCGTGGGTCTGCTCCGGGGTAAGCTCCCCCGGCTGAAAGGACTGGATAATGTGATAGCCCTGTATACCGCCGGTCTTGTTGTAGCGCCGTTTGGTGCGCTCCATATCCCGGCTGGCATTTTCAACACTTTCACAGTTCAGACAGCTTTCAAACAGCCGCTTCTCGGTTTTGTCCGGGTTGACGGCGTATTCGATCATGCCGGAAAGGGAGGTCTTTTCTTCGTTAGCGGCATATTGAACGGTTTTCTCAAACCGGCTGCGTATGGCGAACACTTTGGTGATCGCCATGTCAGAACGCCTTGAGTTTTTCCCAGATCTGCGACTGCATATCTGCGATGAGGCGCAGAGTTTCCTCCGTCACCGGCTCGCCGGAGTTGACGCGCTTGGTGATCTGATTGATGTTGTTTGCAATGCCGGAGGTCTGCCGCAGCAGCTCCGCCCACTCCTCTTTGGGACGCGGCTGCATCCGCACACCGAGGATCACATTGCGGACAAACGGCTCGATCTTCAGTCCGGCCAGCTCTGCCTGCTCCAGCAGGTGGCCACGTTCTGCATCCGTCAGACGGACGGTGATTTTTCGTTCTCTGAGTTTCATTTGTTATTCCTCCAATTTGGGGTATTAGGGCACTCCCTGACAAGCAGCGCTGTTCGGCCACGAACGGCGTATTCCGCAAAATGCTGTCATTTTGCTATGCTTGCAAGGAAATTCGGAGCGGACAGAGCCGCACCGAATTTCAAGCCGCCTGCGGCTTACCGTTCCGGCTCGTTCCTCGCCCTCGGCCGGGGAGAGATGCCTTTCTGACGCATCAGCCATTCATTGTAGTCCTTGCCCTCAGCGGGCAGTTCTACGCTCGCAGGTAGATTTGCGACAGCCCGTGAAATGTCACTTGCTGCGCCGCGCCCCACGGCGTCGTTGTCCAGCCGCAGCACGATTTCGCGAACATCGGCATGAGCGTTCAGATAGCCTTGCAGTGCTGCCGGAACCTTGGGAACTTCGTTGGGAGTGGATTTGTAAACGCCGCCGAGAGAAAGAACCGACTCCTGCCTCCAGTCACCATTCTGCATCTTCACTTGTGTGAGATAGGAGAGGGCATCAATGGCACACTCAAACACATTTAGTTTCGCGCTGTCCGTTCCGGTGATAGAGAAGCAGGACTGCTTATTGCTGCCGGTCACATCGCGCTTAAAGCTGCTGCCGGAAAGCGTTCCGCGCAGTGTGGCGTAGCGCGGCGTTTTGCCGTCGTAGCCGACGAACACAGCGTTGTGATAGTCGGCGGCTTCATACAGAAGTCCATGCTGAAAGCAGTAGTCGAGTACCGCCATGTCGATGCCGCGTGAAAGCAGATAGGCGGTCACGCGCCTGTTATTCTGGAAGCGTACCGGCAGAAGAAATTCTGCTTTCGGCGTTTCTTTCTGTTTGACGGGCGCAGACTGCACTTCGCGAGCATCAAAAAAGCCGCACTGCTCATTGACAAGCTGTACGGCATCGGGAAATTTCATATTTTCGACTTTGATCAGATATTCCAGCGCATTGACACCACCCATCTTATCGTGGGACCACCAGCACCATTTTCCGTTGGAGATTTTCAGACTGTCGTGGCTGCGGAGTTTATACGTTCCGGGGCCGGTGGGAATGAGTTCGTCCGGCTTATATTGCCGGAGAAAGGTCAGCAGGTCAGGCTGACGGGCACGCTCGATCTGCGCTTTGGTTGCATAGGGCATGGGTAAACCTCCTATCTTTCTCGTTCTGCTTTGGTTCGCACAATATAATCCTCCACACTGTATCGCTTCATATAGGCGTTTTCACTGGGCGCACGGCTGTTCAGGTCGATGCCCTTTAGCCTGTAGTCATCCGGGTCAAGAACTCGTTCCACCGGAATAAAACACAGCTTTGCCGGGGATTTCAGATTGCCGTTAAATACGCCGACCGGCGTATGGAAACAGCGGTCGCCGCATACCCAGAGAAGTTTCACACCTTTCGGCACTTCACCAAACGGACGTTTTAGAATGACAACGGACATCGGTTCTGCGCCCATCGTGCGGTAATAATCCGTTCTGGCTGTCTTTTCGTAGGCACGGATCAGATTAGAAAAACACATCTGCGGCTGTACATACAGCCAGCTTTCTTGATACCCCATCTCGTCACCTCTCCGGCTCATCGCGCTTCGGTGCGGATTTTTTCTTGTTGCGCTCCTGCTCAATCAGCAACTCATAAGCATAGTTCACGAGGCAGGGATGCGCGTTCGTGTGGAACTCCGAAAGCGGATCATGCTCCGGCGTAATGTGATAGTCCGTTTTGGCGGCTTCACGCTTGGACACAGCAGAGTATCTGCCGTCCCAGTCGGCGCACTGCACCGTGTATCCGAGAAGAAATTTACAGCGGTCATGTCCGAATTCCTGTGTCCATTCCTGCACAAACTCGCGCATTCTACGCTTTTCGTTGGCATCGCTGATATTCTCCGTAAAAGCATTTATACACGCACGGTCGCGTTTTCGGCTGGCACGGTAGAGATGTACCTCGCCCTTTTCGCGTGCTTCCAAATACGAGCCTTCGTAGCGGGGGACGGACGGGTCAGCGTACAGTTTCTCTGCCCGATATTGCAGGCGAGTGTCGAGATAGCTCTGCACAGAGTCGCGCAGCTCCTCCATGTGCCTGTCCTCCACAGGCAGCCATTCCTCATACAGCACTTGCAGAGGGTGATCCAGTCCGTTCAGCACATTGAGTTCCGCCGGCGTAAACTCCGCATTTTCCAAAATCATCAGCAAGTCCTGCTTATTCACGATTTGATAGGCACTGTTGATAATCTCCTGCGGCGGTTTGGTTTTCATGTTCTCCAGATAAGTGTTCAGTTCGGCCAGCGCCTTGTCATAAAGCATCTGGGCGAGTTCTTCGGTCGTACTCATCGTTCCAGTTCCTCCTTGTGTTTGCATTTTTCTTCCTGCACTGATTCCGGTGCTTTGTTATCCATGTTCAGCAGGGCGTTCAGTTCCTCCAGCCGTGCCGTTTTGGTCGTAAGTTCCTCCTCGCGGGGAAACGGCTTTTGTACCTCTGCCTTTGCGGTTTCCAACTGCGTTTG
>ERZ791861.720-NODE-720-length-18714-cov-3.114958_pt1 | contig 18714 bp, 28 predicted proteins | sample MGYA00510283_ERZ791861 | MGnify/ENA primary metagenome ERZ791861 (study PRJEB30046, sample SAMN00792074) | human gut metagenome | study: EMG produced TPA metagenomics assembly of the A metagenome-wide association study of gut microbiota in type 2...
TTCTGTCTCCGGCTGCTCAGCAGTGTCTTCTTCCTCCTGCTCCAGCGCGTCCTCGATCAGTCTGATGATGAACTGCTTCTGTTTGAGGTTGTTCTTTTTGAGATACGCTTTCAGTCGCTCGAAGAGTTCCTCCGGAAGCTGGATTGCCATCGTTCTCATATCACCTGTCATTTTTGTTCCTTCTTTCATTTTGTAATAATCTGTGATAAGCTGTTCTACGAATTCACTAAGTGTTTGTCCGGATTGCTCCTGCTCCTGCCGCACACGCGCATGGAGTGCTGTGTCGATCTGCGCGCACAAGTTCTTTTTATCTGCCATTGGGCTTCGTCCTTTCCTTTTTGATTTGCAAAGCAAGCATACTGTAAGCGCCGGAACAAAGCTATTCACAATAAGCAACAAAGAAGCGCCGCAGAATGAAGCGTATTACATACCGAGCGAAACAACTTCGTTGAGGCTTTTCATAATGAACTCCACACACGGGATGGCAACACTGTTGCCGAGGGCGCGGTATCTGGCAGAGTCCGACGCGGACGGGATATCTGTCCACCCCGGTAGGAACCCTTGGAGAAGTTCGCATTCCCCTGGAGTAAGTCTGCGGATGAGCTTCGCATACTGTCGATCCGGTTCTACGACCAGATCCGTCGCATCCTTGGTCTGCCGTGCGCTCTGTGTGCTGGCGATATCGTCATTGCGGAATTCGTCCACGCGCTGCCGAGCAAAGACGGCGTGCCGGTCTAATCCCGAGGATTGAGTTATCCTGAGGGAGTCGGTCACTATACTGCTTTTTGCCCGAGATAAGGCGTTTTTTCTGGGCATTTCACTATCAAACCTCCGAATAATAAATTTGCGGCAGCCGGAGGAAACCAACCGGTCACCGCCTTGCGGTTATTGTTGAATTGTGGTAAAATCACGCTAATCCATACAGGCGCTTTATCATCTCCTCATCGTTTTCCCAAATAGGCGCAACAGAACTTTCATTCAAATTTCCAGAGATTTTTTGGATTGCCTGACGCTTTGTCTCCGTATCTGCCCATGCATAGACACGAGTTGTGTTGACATCGGCGTGTCCAAGAAACTCCGAGAGAAGAACGAGCGGCATACCGGCACGATACAAGTGCATGGCTCTGGAGTGTCGGAGTTGGTGGGGATGTACCCGCTTGGGAACTTCAGAACAAATATGGTTTGCAAGTTCGCCATACTTTTTCATAAAGAGGGACACAGCATCAGTTGACATCCTAGTCCTGCGGCCATGGAGTGTTGTAAAGAACAAGTAATCACTATTCTGTCTTTGTTCAATGGGATGAACGGTATCCATATACTCTTTGAGAAGGGTACTCATACTCGGGGAAATCGGTACCACACGCATTTTGTTTCCTTTTCCAGTGAGGCAGATTGCAGTATACGATTTACGAAGATCAAGGTCACCGATTTTTGCATTGACCAATTCTCGGCAACGGGCTGCAGTGTCGTACATCAGCTTCATAAAGCAAAAGTCTCGATATCCATTTGCTTTCAATCGATTCGGTTGCTCCATAAGGGTATTCAAGGCTGGCATCGAAAGGAACTCAACTACTTTACCCGGCATTTTCCGAATGGAAATGTTGCTGATTTCCACTTGGGTATGGATTTTTGCAGGGTCTAGTATTCCGGCGTATTTTGTAAAGGAACGAATCGCCATCAACCGCAGATTTATCGTTGCAGGTGAGCAGTTTCTGGAACTTGAGAGCCATTCAAGAAATCCAGTTATATTGGAATAAGTGATATCCTCAAATCCAATATTGACGTATTCAAGGCCAAGTTCCGTTTTGAAGTAGAGGAGAAGAAGATTCAACGCCTCCCGATACGATTTTTGGGTATTTGCGCTATATCCCTTGTGCCGAATCAGATAGATATCAAGGAAATCCCGCACCGTTTTATAGAATTTTTCATCCTTCAATCTCAATCTCATGAGCGCACCTCCGTTTGGAGTGTGTCCAGATGTAGTTCTGGAAAATCAGCATAGAGGGTCGGAAGTAAATGTATATAATACGCTGTATCTGAGAGATTTGCGTGTCCCATGTACTCGCTCAAATAGGCAAGGCAGGCATTCACGTCCTTTCCTTCCTTTATCCACTGGTACAAGCGGTGTGTGGCAAACGAGTGTCTCAAATCGTAAGTTCTCGGGGTGACCCCGGCGTATCCGAATATACCTGCGGAATGGAGAAACCGGCGGAACGTGGGAATCATCCATTCCATAGAATACATCCCATCTCCTCTGGCACTTGGACTCTGAAAGAAGTATTTTCGGTCAGGATAAATCGTGTCTGCACGCTGGTCATAAGTCACACATAGGGCGAGCATACTCTCAGAGAGTACAACGATTCGGTCTTTATGTCCTTTGGATTCCAGAATTTTCACAACCCCGTCGCGCAGACTGACATCTTCTCTGCGGAGGCGTCTTGCTTCTACCGGTCTGAGACCGCAGCAGTAGATCATGCGAAAAATCACGGACACGACCAAATGTCTCGTTGGTGCGTTGAGACTGGGAGCGCAGGAGTCTATTTCTCGAAACAATCTGGCTAATTCTTCGTATGAGAAAATATAAGGGATATGGCGACCGGTTTTCTTTGTGAAATCAAGCGGCAGGATATAGGCTTGACAGCCTACGCTGTTCATGTGCCTGGCAAGTTCTCGGATCACGGATACCCTATTCAGCCGAAACAGGTTTTGTTCGGTTCCAGTCTGTTCGGCCCATCTCATGACAATTTTCGCAGTCAAGTGGGTTTCGCACGGGAACTGCTCTCGGCAGAACTCATCGAAGGTACGGAGAATGCGTTCGCTTTCGTAATAATCATAGCCGAGAGATCGTTTCTTTTCTATCAGGCCATAAATGTAGGGAGCAAATGCTCCATGAAATGCATACTTCACAGCAAATCCTCCTGGCGTACTTCGATGCCATTCAGGCTGAGCGAACACATTGCCAACTTTTCACGACTGATACGCATATAGGACTTCATTGAGTCCATCTGCGTATGGCCCAGAATTTCTTTCACGGTATCGACGGGTACCTCATAATTTATCATGGAACTGGCGACATATCTTCTAAAGCTATGGAAGCCCTTTCCGTCTCCCGGAGTGTACTCAATATCCGTGAGTTTCATGTATTTTCTGAGGCGGTCTCCCGCAGCTGTTGAAGTCATGGCATCAAAAGGTATACGGGACCGTACAAAAAGAACTTGAGACTTTGTTTTTGGGCGCTCGTGCAGAATGTAATTCGCAATGGCGTTTCCCACTGACGCTTCGAGGGGTAAACACAGTTCAACGCCAGTCTTGCCCTGTACGAAGCGCACTTCGTGGTGAACCCAGTCAATATCCGACAGCGTTAAACGAACGATGTCGCCTGCTCTCATTCCCAAGCCGGCGGCAATGGAGAACATCGCAGTATCGCGGAGAGATAGGGCCGGACTTTTTGCAGCTGCTTCCATGACGATACCCACCTCTCTTGCCGAGAAAGCAGGCCGCAGTTTTCTCCGAGGCGCAGGACGAGCAGTCAACGCGGTGCTAAAATCATTGCATATTTTTTTGGAAAGAAGGTATTCGCACAGGTGCCTTAGTGTAGAAGTCACTCTATCTATGCTGGACTTCCGTTGAGGCGCAATGACTATGAGAAAATCATTGACTATTGTCAAATCGATATCTTTGCAGTTATGACGGCCATTGGCATCAAGATATGCAAAGAATCTCCGGCAGATATTTTCCTCATCCCGTAAGCTCCCGTATCCAATGGATCTCGTATTCGCTTCATGCTTTCGGAAACCAAATAATATTTCTTGATAATATGGCGATATGCAAACTTTGGGTTCGGGTTTGAGACGCTGCCAGATTATTTCTCCGGTTTGTGTATACTCCTCAAAGAGGGCTTTTACTTTTCTGATGCTCATCCAAACGTGGTCAGAGACCAAACCATTTTCGTGTTCTGCACGAAAGCGATCTACAACTTCGCTCGTAAAGGGAATACTGTAAAATATCACCCCCTCCGAGCGATATGCCTTTATAATTGGCCGCATCCCCTCGTAGTAATAGTTTCGGATGCTGAACTTGCCAAGCCCCAACCCGCGCAACGCCTCCAACACTTCTGCACATAAAACTTCAAATACAATTTCAGACATAAAAACACCTCTGAATGCAGTTAGTCGGCCTATGCCGCCAGCTACATTATAGAGGTGTTTTTATAATTTTTCTTATCTGGAGGTTATTTGTGGACAGCACACAGAAAGCAGTGAAAAACCAAGAGATTTGTGAGCCGCTGCAAGGCAATCTCGGGATAACTCAATCCTCGGGATTAGACCGGCACGCCGTCTACGCCATGACCACCGGTAGCTTCACCCAAGTGGAGAAAAACCAGTCGCCGGCGATTATGGCGCGAGACTATAAAGACCCGAATGTCGTGTGTCCTGCCGGAGAGTATGCCGTGCGCAGGCTGACCCCGACCGAATGCGCGAGGCTCCAGGGATTTCCGGATTGGTGGTGCGCAGACCTTGCAGCGGAAGCCCCGTCTGAGGACGAGCTTTCCTTCTGGCGGGAGGTCTGGGACACCTACAGCCGGGTGACCGGCGGCGGACGGCGCACAGACAAACAGATCCTCAAGTGGCTGCACGATCCATATACGGACAGCGCAGAATATAAAATGTGGGGCAACGGCGTGGCGCTTCCGTGCGTATGGTTTGTACTTTGCGGGATCGTGTGGTATGCACAGTCCTGCGGCGAATAAATCTACATCGTTCTCCGCAGCTGAGCCTTGCTATTCAGTGCATTCAGAGCGAATATGTGACTACCAAAAAACAAGGAGGTCACTGACATGACGATCACGATCCACGCACAGGGCGCAGAGCGCAAGCGCCTGGTGAAAACCATTTCCGACTGGCTCGGTGTCCCTGCAAAATAGTGCGGCGCGCCTACATTCAACTACGAGGCAGACTGCTTCACCATTGACCGGAACGGCAGCCTGTCCTTTGACGACCGCGCCGACAGCGAGGTCATTGAGCGGCTCTTGCAGCACATCTACGATGAGGGCTTTGACATCGACCAGAGCCACACCGAGGAAACAGATGCTGATACGGACGAGCCCTGCGGCGTTTGCATCTCCATGCCAAAGAGCCTGTTCACCGACAGCAGCCTGGAAAACCTCAAGGCACTCATTGCCGCCAAGGGCAGCCTCATCAAGAAAGCCCTCGGCGTGGATGACCTGCCGCTGGAGATCACGGACACAAAGGTCTCCTTCCCATGGTTCCCGGCGACACCCACCCCGGACGAGATGAATGCCTACGATACCTTCATCTGCAAGCTGTGCGAAATGGCACGGAATCAGAAACGGGTCAGCGCAACAGAAAAGCCCACGGACAATGAGAAGTACGCATTCCGCTGCTTTCTCCTGCGTCTGGGCTTCATCGGTGCGGAATACAAAACCGCTCGAAAAATCCTGCTGAAGAACCTATCCGGCTCCTCGGCATTCAGGAACGGAGGTGCGCAGCATGAGATTTCCGAATAAGGAAACAGTCGAACGCATCCGTAAGGAATATCCGGTCGGCACTCGTGTGGAGCTTGTTCAGATGGACGATCCGCAGGCACCGCCTGTCGGCACGAAAGGCACCGTGCGAGGCGTGGATGACATCGGCAGCATCATGGTTGCCTGGGATAACGGCTGCGGTCTGAGCGTAGCTTACGGCGAGGATATCTGCCGTAAACTGCTGTAATATGTACAGTTTCTGACCCGAAATATCGTGTACTATATGACTCATAATTAACTGGATATCGTGTGCTTTCAGAGGTAATATGCAACTACCGAAAGGGAAAACAAACCAAAACGGAGGCACAAAAATGAGCCAGAGAACAGAAAACCAGGTTGCCGAAATGAAAAAGCAGACCATTGGGGTCGAGGTCGAGATGAACAGCATCACCAGAGAGAAAGCCGCGAGAGTCGCCGCCGAGTTCTTCGGGACCGGGCGGTATCGGGACACGTCCTACCGCAACGGCTATTATGCCTGGTCAGCCTGGGACGAGAGCGGCCGGGAATGGAAGTTCCAGAGAGACAGCAGCATTGCCGGTCCGGACGATGAGAAATGCGAGATGGTCACGCCCATCCTCACCTACGCCGACATGGAGACTTTGCAGGAGCTCATCCGCCGCCTTCGCAGGGCGGGAGCCAGGAGCGACGCCACAAGGGGCTGCGGCGTTCATATTCACATTGGAGCCAAGGGGCACACGCCTCAGACGCTTCGCAACCTCGCCAACATTATGGCAAGCCACGAAGACCTCCTGGCAAAAGCCCTTCACCTTGATTACGGTCGGATCTGCCAATACTGCCAAACAGTCGACCCCAGATTTCTGGAGCAGGTCAATCGCAGGAAGCCCACCACGATGGCGGCGCTTGCAAACATTTGGTACAGCAGCCAGAACGCCGAATATGACAGGAGCCAGCACTACAACGACAGCCGCTACCATATGCTGAACCTCCACGCCACCTTTACCAAGGGCACAGTCGAGTTCCGGCTCTTCCAGTTCGACGCCCCGGCAGACGGCAGGCAGAACGGACTCCACGCCGGACAGCTCAAGAGCTACATTCAGCTTTGCCTTGCACTCAGCCAGATGGCGAAAACGGTGCGGACGGCAAGCCCTAAGCCCCAGCAGAATGAAAACCCCAAATACGCAATGCGCACCTGGCTTCTTCGCCTCGGATTCATCGGCGAGGAGTTCAAGACCGCAAGAGAGCTCCTGACGAAGCGCCTTGACGGGGACGCAGCCTTCCGAAACGGCAGAGCAGCCGCTTGAAGGACGCCGCCCAGAGGCCCCCGAACCCGCAGATAGCGGGCTTTCGGTGGTAGAAGGCAACTTCGGAAGGGAGATTTTTTATGGAAAAACGCTATTACATCGCCTACGGCAGCAACCTCAACGTGCATCAGATGCGGATGCGCTGCCCCTCCGCAAGACGCATCGGTACATCCGTGTTAAAAGGCTATGCGCTGCTTTTTAAGGGCAGCAAAACGGGCTCCTACCTCACGGTCGAAAAGAAACCGGGCAGTTCGGTGCCGGTCGGCGTGTGGGAAGTCACCCCGGCAGACGAAAAGGCGCTCGACCGCTATGAGGGCTTTCCGAATTTCTATTACAAGAAAGAACTGACGCTGCCCGTCAAGGGCATCCGCACGGGCAAGATCCGCAAGCGCCGGGGATTCGTATACATCATGCACGAAAACCGGCCCATCGGCATCCCCTCCATTCCCTATATGCAGACCTGCATCCGGGGCTATGACGATTTTGGGTTTGACCGCAGGGTGCTGATAAACGCTTATTTGAAATGTGGGAGGGAACGATGATGAAAGAAAACAATGTGGTGCGGCTTTTCGTCTGCCCCAGATGCGGCCAGTCTTACTTTGAGCTGCCCGCACTTTCCAGAGTGGACAACGAGACCCTCATCTGCCCGGACTGCGGCACACGGGAGGCGCTCGACTCTCTCGGCGTAAAGCCCGAAGAACAGGAACAAATCCTTGCCGCGATCCACCGCTGCCGCCGCTCGGAATAAGCTATAAAATACACAGTTTCTCCGCCGAATGATCGTGTACTATATGTCTCGGAAATGACTGGATATATCCGCACTTCAGAGGTAATATACACTCACAACAAAACGAACGGAGGAAACTACCATGAAGAAAATCGAACTTTTTGAGAGAGCCATCGCAGAGCGGGCAGAACGCTTGCAGGACTACGGCATCAACAGCACCGCGTTCTGGGCCTACCGCAAGAGCATCGACGCAGGCAACGACCTCATCGATTTCAGTGACGTCATTTGGGATTACGACATCGAGGCAATCGCCCAGACCTTCGCCGACAGCGGTATCACCGAGTTTACGATCAGCAGCAGATTTTCCAACCTGATCCCGACCCTCGCAGCCTTCGACAAGCTGGGCTTCAAGATGGCGGGCATGACCGAGGTCAACGCCACCTACACAGGCTGGCAGACTGGCAAGCACCCGCGGCTCCCCGCGATTCGCCTGGAACGCCGCTAAGGAGGAAAACGACCATGTGGAAAGAAAGCAGCATCAAGGTTAACGGCGAGGTTTTTCACTACTGGATGAAGCAGTACGAGGTAGGCTCCGAATGGGGCATCGACGGCGGACGCATTTCCAAGCTCATGCTCAAGCGCAACGGATACATCGTCTGCAACTACGACAGAGGCTGGGACATCGAACCCGCCGATGAAAACGCCCAGCTGGCAACGGAGCTTCTGCTCCACAGCGAAAACTGGTAAAATCACAACGATCTCAAAGCAACGGCTCCGTGAGGGGCTGCTGCTCGTTCAGCTGAAAGTCGCATCCGTTTCGGATGGCGGCTATTTTTTATGCCCTGGAGGTGATCTCTATGAGAAAACTGAAGAACTACAAGCCGACAAGGTTCATGGAGAAAACTTCCCACTATGATACGGACGCTGCGGATTACGCCGTCATGTTCATCGAGAGCCTCTGCCATACCAAGGGCACCTGGGCGAGAAAGCCCTTCGAGCTTATCGACTGGCAGGAGCAGATCATTCGGGACATCTTCGGTGTCCTCAAGCCCAACGGATATCGGCAGTTCAATACGGCATACATCGAGATCCCCAAGAAGCAGGGCAAATCCGAGCTTGCCGCCGCAGTGGCGCTCCTGCTCACCTGTGGTGACGGAGAGGAACGCGCCGAGGTGTACGGCTGCGCCGCTGACCGTCAGCAGGCGTCCATCGTGTTCAACGTGGCGGCGGATATGGTGCGGATGTGTCCGGCGCTCTCCAAGCGGGTCAAGATACTGGATTCCCAGAAGCGGCTCATTTATCAGCCAACGGGCAGTATCTACCAGGTGCTCTCTGCCGATGTCGGTAATAAGCACGGTTTCAACACCCACGGCGTGGTGTTCGATGAGCTGCACACCCAGCCGAACCGCAAGCTCTTTGATGTTATGACCAAAGGCTCCGGCGACGCCCGTATGCAGCCGCTGTATTTCCTCATCACCACGGCCGGCAACGATACGAAATCCATCTGCTATGAGATCCACCAGAAGGCCAAGGACATCATCGAGGGGCGCAAGATCGACCACACTTTCTATCCCGTTATCTATGGTGCGGAGGAATCGGACGATTGGACGGATCCGAAGGTCTGGAAGAAGGCAAATCCCTCTCTCGGCATTACGGTCGGCATCGACAAGGTCAAGGACGCCTGCGAGTCGGCAAAACAGAACCCAGGCGAAGAAAACTCATTCCGGCAGCTTCGCCTCAATCAATGGGTCAAACAGGCGGTGCGCTGGATGCCGATGGACAAGTGGGACAAATGCGAGTTCGCTGTCAGCGAGGACGATCTGGAAGGTCGTGTCTGCTATGGCGGTCTGGATCTGTCCTCCACTACGGATATTACGGCATTCGTGCTTGTGTTCCCACCGGAAGATGAGAACGACAAATACATCATCCTGCCGTACTTCTGGATACCGGAAGACAACCTGGAACTCCGGGTCCGGCGAGACCATGTGCCATACGATGTGTGGGAGCGGCAGGGATATTTACAGACCACCGAGGGCAATGTCGTTCACTACGGCTACATCGAGAAATTTATCGAAAGCCTGGGGGAACGCTTCAATATTCGGGAAATTGCCTTTGACCGCTGGGGCGCTGTGCAGATGGTCCAGAACCTGGAAGGCACGGGCTTCACGGTCGTTCCTTTCGGACAGGGCTTCAAGGATATGTCCCCGCCCACCAAGGAACTGATGAAGCTGGTGCTGGAACAGCACATCGCCCACGGAGGGCATCCGGTTCTGCGCTGGATGATGGACAACATCTTCATCCGCACCGACCCTGCCGGGAACATCAAACCGGACAAGGAAAAATCCACAGAGAAAATCGACGGTGCTGTGGCAACGATCATGGCACTGGATAGAGCCATCCGCTGCGGCAATGACACAGGTGCTTCTGTCTATGATGACCGAGGTATTTTGTTTATATGACTTAGAATTTCACCCCCATTCTGTATATTCTCGTTGACACGGTAGTATTATTGAGATATAATATGACTACAAAATATAGGGGGTGTTTTTATGAGTCCAAGCATTTCTATCCGGCCTTCAAAGGATATCCGTACAAACTATGCGCAGATTTCAGCTCTCACCAGACAGAATCCGGTAGCGATTACCGTAAATGGCAAGGAAGATACCGTACTTCTCAGTCACGAAGATTTTCAGGATCAGATTCACTATATCAATGAACTGGAAGCAAAACTGGCCGTATATTCCCATCTGGCTCAGGCGATGGATGACATCAAACTCGGCAGAGTGCAGTCTGCGGACAATGCTTTCGCCGATATTCTCGGTGAATTGGAGAATCTGGATGTATGAATTGTAAAATCGTATTTACGGATACGGCCAAATCGGATCTCCGTGACATTGCTATCTATCTTGCAGATCTTTCAAAGGATAAAAAACTGGCCATTCGCTTTGTCAGGGAACTCCAAGAGAAAGTAAAGATCCTTGAGCAGTTTCCGGAGTCCGGTGCAATCCCCAGAGACCGTGTGCTAAAGAGCAATGGTTATCGCTTCCTTGTCCACAAGGATTATCTTCTTTTCTACCTGTATGAAAAAGAAACGAACACGGCCAATATTATGGCAATTTTCAATGGAAAACGTGACTATATGCGGGTCATGAAAAAACTCTTGTAAACACCATTTGAACATGAAAGCGTCTATCGGAAACGGTAGGCGCTTTTCTTATGCCCATTTTGAAGGAGAGTGATGCGAATGGGTATCTTTTCAGGGCTGTTCAAATCCAGAGACAAGCCCCAAAACAGAACGGCGGGCAGCAATTACGCCTTTTTCATGGGCGGCACGACCTCCGGCAAAACAGTGACAGAACGGTCTGCCATGCAGATGACCGCCGTGTATTCCTGCGTCCGCATCCTGTCGGAGGCTGTCGCGGGACTGCCGCTGCACCTCTATAAATACACCGACAGCGGCGGCAAGGCAATGGCGCTCGACCATCCGCTCTACCGCTTGCTCCATGATGAGCCGAACCCGGAGATGAGTTCCTTCGTGTTCCGGGAAACGCTCATGACGCATCTGCTCCTCTGGGGCAATGCCTACGCGCAGATCATCCGCAACGGCAAAAATGAAATCGTTGCTCTGTATCCCTTGATGCCGAACAAGATGTCGGTGGACAGAGATGAGAGCGGGCGGTTGTACTACACCTATTATCGCAGCTCGGATGAAGCCATTAAGGATAAAGGCTCGTCCGTGACGCTGTATCCATCGGATGTGCTGCACATTCCCGGCCTGGGCTTTGACGGGCTGGTGGGCTACAGCCCCATCGCTATGGCGAAGAACGCCATCGGCATGGCTATCGCCTGTGAGGAGTACGGAGCCAAATTCTTCGCCAACGGCGCGGCACCGGGCGGTGTGCTGGAACACCCCGGCACGATCAAAGACCCGCAGCGTGTGCGGGAGAGCTGGCAGTCCACCTTCGGCGGCAGCGGCAACGCCAATAAGATCGCCGTGCTGGAAGAAGGCATGAAGTACACGCCCATCGGCATCTCGCCGGAGCAGGCGCAGTTCCTCGAAACACGCAAATTTCAAATCAATGAGATCGCTCGAATTTTCCGAGTCCCGCCCCACATGGTCGGTGACCTGGAAAAGTCGAGCTTTTCTAATATCGAGCAGCAGTCCCTTGAATTCGTGAAGTACACCCTTGACCCCTGGGTCATCCGCTGGGAGCAGTCCATCCAGCGGTCGCTTCTGTCGAAGGACGAAAAAGCGGCGTATTTCGTAAAGTTCAATCTGGAAGGTCTGCTTCGCGGCGATTACCAGAGCCGCATGAACGGGTACGCCATCGGCCGCCAGAACGGCTGGATGTCCGCAAACGACATCCGGGAACTGGAAAACCTCGACCGCATCCCGGCAGAGGACGGCGGCGACCTGTACCTCATCAACGGCAATATGCTCCCGCTGAAAAATGCCGGGGCATTTGCAGATACACCCACCGATGACGGAAAGGAGGAAGAACCCAATGAAGAAATTCTGGAATTGGAAGAACCAGACGGAGACGGCAGAACGGACGCTGTTTCTGAACGGAACTATCGCCGAGGAAAGCTGGTTTGACGATGAGGTCACGCCGCAGCTTTTTAAGGACGAGCTTATGTCCGGGTCCGGAAACATCACCGTGTGGATCAACAGCCCCGGCGGCGACTGCGTGGCTGCGGCGCAAATCTACAATATGCTGATGGATTACAAAGGCGATGTGACCGTAAAAATCGACGGCATTGCCGCATCCGCTGCGTCCGTCATCGCTATGGCGGGTACGAAAGTGCTGGTGTCCCCAGTGTCCATGCTTATGATCCACAACCCCATGACCGTGGCTTTCGGCAATTCGGAGGAAATGCAGAGAGCCATTGAGATGCTCGACAGCGTGAAGGATTCCATCATCAATGCCTATGAGATCAAGACCGGGCTGTCCCGTGCGAAGCTCTCGCACCTCATGGATGCGGAGACCTGGATGGATGCCAACAAGGCCATCGAGCTTGGTTTTGCGGACGAGATCATGACGCGCTCCAGGGAAACCGAGGATGTGGACGCGCCTGCCGTTTCCATGCTGTATTCCAAGGCGAATGTGGTGAACTCTCTCATCGAGAAGATCGCCGCAAAGTGTGCCATTGAACCGAAACCCGCTGTGCAGGAGCGCACGGGACGTTCTGTGGACGAGCTCAGAGCCAAGCTGAACACCATCAAAAACTACATTTAATATGGAGGTATTTCAATATGACGATCATTGAACTGCGCGAAAAGCGCGCCAAGCTGTGGGCGACGATGGAGGGCTTCCTCGACACCCACCGCGATCGAAAAGGCGTTCTGTCCGCCGAGGATGACGCCGTTTATGCCAATATGGAGAAGGAACTGAACGATCTCACCAATGAGGTCAGACGCATGGAGCGCCGCGACGCCATTGCCGCCGAGCTTGCAAAGCCCGTATCCTCTCCCATCACCGAGCAGCCCCAGAAAGCGACCGGCGAAGCCAAGACCGGCAGAGCATCTGGTGCCTACCGTGAGGACTTCGGTCTGCATCTGCGTGGCAAGCGGATGCTCCACAATGTGCTCTCCGAAGGCGTGGATGCCAACGGTGGCTATCTCGTCCCCACCGAGTTTGAGAAGTTCATCGTTGACACGCTCAAGGAGGAAAATGTGATGCGCCGTCTGTGCAAGGTCATCACTACCGATAACGAGCGCAAGATCCCCGTTGCGGCGACCCATTCTACTGCCGCTTGGACGGCTGAGAACGCAGCCTACACCGAGAGCAATCCTACCTTCGCACAGAAAACTATCGATGCCTACAAGCTGACCGACCTTGTGAAGGTGAGCATCGAGCTTCTGGACGACAGCGCCTTCGATTTGGAGGAGTACATCGCCCGCGAGTTTGCCTATGCCTTCGGCGTTGCCGAGGAGCAGGCGTTCTGCGTCGGCACCGGCACGGGTCAGCCCACCGGCCTGTTCACCGCAGACGGCGGCACGGTCGGCGTTACTGCGGCAAGTGCGACTGCCGTCACCACCGACGAGGTAATCTCCCTCATTTATGCGCTGAAAGCACCTTACCGCAAGAATGCCAAGTTCCTGATGAACGACGCGACCGTTTCCGCGCTGCGCAAGCTGAAGGATTCCAACGGGCAGTATCTGTGGCAGCCCTCCCTGCAGGCGGGTCAGCCCGACCGGCTGCTCGGCTATGAGATCTACACCAGCCCCTATGCTCCTACGCTGGCGGCGGGTGCGCTCTCCATTGCCTTCGGCGACTTCCAGAGCTACTGGATTGCTGACCGCACCGGCAGGACTGTTCAGCGTCTGAACGAGCTGTATTCCACCAACGGTCAGGTCGGCTTTGTCGCCACCGAGCGCGTGGACGGCAAGATCATCCTGCCGGAGGGCATCCAGCTTCTGAAAATGAAGGCAGCCTGATGAAAGGAGGCGGCGGTGATGGACGAACTGCTTACTAAAGTGAAAGCCAACCTGATCCTGGAACACGCGGCGGATGATGCGCTCATTCAGAGCTACATCACCGCCGCTGTTTCATACGCGGAGAGCTACCAGCATATCCCGGAGGGAACCTATCAGAACGCGCCCATGCCGCCGACCACGGAGCAGGCTGTTATCATGCTGGCGTCCCACTTTTACGAGAGCCGGGACGGCAGCACGGGAGGCTTCTTTGCGGATAACACCGGAGCGGCACAACAGGTGTGGAAAACCGTCAATCTGCTGCTTCGGTTGGATAGGCGGTGGCAGGTATGAGTTTCGGAAAAATGAACGGCTTTGCCGACATTGTGAAAACAAAACAGGTTAAAGACAGCGAGGGCTTCACCCATTCCGAGGATGAAGTTCTCGCTTCCGTCCGTGTATATCGGGAAGGGCGGCACGGCAGTCAACGATGGGCAAACCTCGCCGCGTTCAGCGAAGCCACCGACCTGTTCCGCTTCCGGTGTATTCCGGGGCTGACGGTCACCACCGATCATGTTCTTGTTACGGAGGATGGGCGCTATGACATTGTTTCCGTGGAGAACGTGAAAGGTCGCGGAATGTATATCGAGGTTTTAGCGAAAAGGAGTGAATCTACTGTTGGCAAAAGCTGATTTCAAGCTGCCGGACGAGTTTCTGACGAAGCTGTCCCGTCTGGGTAAGGACACCGACAGCGTTGCGGAAAAGGTGCTGGAAGCTGGCGGGCAGGTCGTTCTGGCAAAGGTGCGGAGCAATCTTGCCGCCGTCATCGGCAGCGGGACAAAATACGACTCGCGCTCCACCGGCGAACTGACGCAGTCGCTCGGCCTGTCGCCCGTCAAGCTGAACCGCGCGGGCAACCACGACATCAAGATCGGCTTTTCCGAACCACGCTCGGATGGCGGCAGCAACGCAAAGATCGCCAACATCCTCGAATACGGGAAATCCGGCCAGCCGCCCAAGCCTTTTCTGAAACCCGCAAAGTCTGCTGCCAAAGTGGAGTGCATCCGCGTCATGGAGCAGACGCTCAAGGAGGAGGTCGAAAAGCTGTGAGTTTGCTGTCGGAACTGAATACCATCGCGGAAAGCTGCGGCGTGCCTGTTGAGACAGGTATCTTCTCCGATGCAGCACCGGACACCTACCTTGTGCTGACGCCGCTCTCGGACAGCTTTGACCTCCATGCAGACGACCGTCCTGGCATCGATACGCAGGAAGTACGGCTGTCCCTGTTCTGCCGCGAGAATTATATGAAGATCAAGAATACGCTCGTCCGTGCGCTGCTGGCGGCGGACGTGACTGTCACAGACCGCCGGTACATCGGCTTTGAAACCGACACCGGCTATCATCACTATGCCATCGACGTGGCAAAATCTTATGTTTGGGAGGAATGACCATGGCGACCATTGGTCTGGATAAACTTTACTACGCCAAGATCACCGAGGCGGACAACGGCGACGAAACCTACGGGACCCCGACGCAGCTTGCCAAGGCTATGACAGCGGAGCTTTCCGTGGAACTGGCCGAGGCGACGCTCTACGCTGACGACGGCGCGGCAGAGGTCGTGAAGGAGTTTCAGAGCGGCACCCTGACGCTGGGCATCGACGATATTGGCGTGCAGGTGGCGCAGGACCTCACCGGCGCAAAAATCGACGACAACAAGGTGCTCATTTCCGCATCCGAGGACGGCGGTGAACCCGTGGCTATCGGCTTCCGGGCGAAGAAGTCCAACGGCAAGTACCGCTATTTCTGGCTTTACAAGGTCAAGTTCGGCATCCCCGCGACGAACCTCACCACCAAGGGCGAGAGCATCGAGTTCTCCACACCCACCATTGAGGGCACTGTTCTGCGCCGCAACAAGCTGGACGGTCAGGGCAAGCACCCGTGGAAGGCGGAGGTGTCCGAGGATTCCACCGGAGTTTCGGCATCGGTTATCAGCGGCTGGTACACCGAGGTGTATGAGCCGACATTCGCACAGGTGTAAGGAGGCTTTTATGGACGACAGAAGTGCAAAAATCAACATCGGCGGTCGGGAGTTTGAACTCATTCTCACGACCCGCGCCACCAAAGAGATCGCAGGCCGCTACGGTGGTTTGGAAAATCTGGGGCAGAAGCTCATGCGGTCAGAAAACTTTGAAATGGCACTGGACGAGCTGGTGTGGCTCATTACGCTGCTGGCAAACCAGTCCGTGCTCATCCACAATCTCCGCACCCCGGAAGACAAGCAGGAGCTTCTCACGCAGGAGACGGTCGAGCTTCTCACCAGTCCTCTGGAACTGGCGGAGTACAAATCCGCCATCATGGAGGCCATGTTTAAGGGAACGAAGCGGGATGTGGAAAGCGAGAACAATTCAAAAAACGCGCAGGTCGGGTAACAGACGAGGAACTGTTCACCCGGCTTTTCTATTACGGAACGGCGCAGCTGCATCTTCCGTCCGAGGAGGTCTGGCTGACACCGTTCGGTTTTCTCCTCGACCTGTGGGAATGCCACAGGCAGTTCCTCGGCATGGCAAAGCCGAAGCGGGAGCTTTCCATCGACGATATTATCCCGCCCGGACTGTAAGGAGGCGAAGCAGATGAGCATTATCCCCGGCACAACACCGACCCTGACGCTGTCTCTTGACAGAAGCATCACCGGCTGCGCGGCTGCGGAGTTCTGCCTTGCCTGCGGAACAGTCCGGCTCTTGCGTCCGCTCTCAGAACTGTCTTTGTCCGCAGACGGTACGGAGGTCAGCCTTCGCCTGACGCAGACCGAAACGCTGATGCTGCCGGACAACCAGATCGCAAAAGTGCAGCTTCGGGTCATGCTCGGCGGCGCGGTCTTTGCAACAGACAGTATTCCGGTCCCAACAAAAGAACTGTTACATCGAGAGGAGTTGATCGCCGATGCGCATTAGTGCAAAGCTGCACACCGAGGATGAACGACTCCATGCCGACTTTCATGCGACCGTTCAGATCGGCGGCGACCTCTCGTTGGGTCACGCGCTCATGTGGGACAGGCAGGGACGGCTTGCCGTGCAGGTGGCAGACGAAGCCGAAGCGGACAATACGCTCCCCATCACCGCAGCGGCGGTGTATGCGGAGCTGGGCAACATCGAAGTGCTGCTCGGCACGATATAGGAGGTTTTATGAGCATTGCAACAGAACTCGCCAAGCTCCAGACGGCGAGAAACAAGATCCGTACAAAGCTGGTGGCGCTGGGGCTTGTGGCCGCTGCGGCAAAGCTGGACGACTGTGCCACGGCAGTGGATGGCATTTCCAATCAGGGTGCGGTATCCGCGACTGTGCAGGAGGGCGACACCTACACCATTCCCGCAGGCTACCACAACGGCAGCGGTACGGTTTCAGGTGTAGCGGGCGGCGGTAACTACAAGCTGCAAAGCAAAACGGTCGCGCCCACGAAAGCGCAGCAAGCGATCACTCCGGACAGCGGCTATTACGGTCTGTCCGACGTCACCGTCTCGCAGATCCCCGATGCGTATCAGGATGTGTCCTCCGTTACGGCGGGTGCAGCAGACACGCTGACCGGCAAGGTGCTCGTCACGGCGGACGGCAAGGTCACGACCGGCACCATGCCGAATAACGGCGCGGTATCCAAGACGCTGGACGCAAATACGCCGTCCTATACCATCCCCAAGGGCTACCACAGCGGCACGGGCAAGGTGTCCGTCGCAGTGGAGACAAAAACAGTCACGCCGACCAAAGCGGCGCAGGATGTTGTTCCGTCCACGGGCAAAGTTCTCACCAAGGTCAGCGTGGCGGCAATCCCGGATGAGTTTGTAGACACCTCCAGCGCAGATGCGCTGGCTGCGAACATCCTCGACGGCAAGACAGCCTTTGTGAACGGCGTGAAGGTAACCGGTTCCATGCCAGATAACGGCAGCGCGACCGCCACGATGGACGGCCTGACCTCGACCAGCGTGACCATTCCGGCAGGCTACACCGCAGGCGGCACGGTGTCGCTGACCTCGGATATTGAAGAAGCCCTGGCGGCGATCTGAGGCGGCTGCAGATGAGCATTAAAAGTGAGATCACGCGGCTGAAAGATGCGAAGAGCGTGCTCCGGTATTGGCTGATGACCAAAAACGTCACCGTACCGGGGTATGCCACATTGTCGGAGCTCACGGACCTTTTGAGCAAGGTGCCGGTCGTGGACACCGAGGTCGTGAAGGTGACGGTCTCCAATCATACGAAAGCGTCCGTGACCGCCTATGGCTTGGATGGCCCCGTCGAGATTCCGAGCCAGACAGATGGAACCGTGTCCATCCTCCTTGGAGCGATGATTCATATCGAGGTTACGACACAAACAAATTACTTCTACTCGCCTACAGACGGCGAGGTCATCGACAGCAGCGAGAATGGCGCACACGTCAAGATCACCGACCACTATTGCACGGTCTATGTGACGATAAGCCCCATCGTATAATCTGCGCAGAACGGAGGCGGCAGTATGGCAGACAATTTCGGCTTAAAAATCGGACTCGAAGGTGAAAAAGAGTTCAAAAAGGCCATTGCAGACATCAACCAGTCCTTCAAGGTCCTCGGCTCGGAGATGAAGCTGGTGTCCTCCGAGTTCGGCAAAAACGACACCTCCATGCAGGCTGTCGCCGCCCGGTCGGAGGTTCTGAACAAGCAGATCGACGCGCAAAAGCAGAAGATCGAGGTGTTGCGGCAGGCACTCAAAAATGCGTCGGAGTCCTTTGAGGAAAAT
>ERZ791861.748-NODE-748-length-18128-cov-3.522049_pt1 | contig 18128 bp, 14 predicted proteins | sample MGYA00510283_ERZ791861 | MGnify/ENA primary metagenome ERZ791861 (study PRJEB30046, sample SAMN00792074) | human gut metagenome | study: EMG produced TPA metagenomics assembly of the A metagenome-wide association study of gut microbiota in type 2...
TTTGCCTTGACGGCATAAGGTTCCTTTTTCTCTACATAGATACGTCTTACGTTGCTCATGTCTCTCCTCCGAAATTTTATACTATGCGACACTATTCAGAACTCCATTCGCAAAACCACATCTTGCGATGCTTACTTTTTGCTCATGTGGTTATCTCACCATATAAATATCATCAGATGCCCTTACAATGCGAGCCTTTGACGTACATATGATTATATTTACATGGTTCTGAATAGTATCATACAACATACTATATTTTCCCACAATAGCAGAAAACAACAAATTTAGATAGATTTTACCTGCCTTTTTGAACGGTTCGTCATTCATGCAGTCTGTGGATCAGCCGGTAAGCGATGTCCTTCTCGCAGATCAGGGCCTCCGTGTGGGCGAAAAATACGATGCCGTCCGTGGGGGCCAGAATCTTCTCCCTCACCGTTCCATCGTAAGGGTCTATAATTTCTGCCATCTCATTTCCATAGCGCACATCGTCTCCCGCATGTACTTTTCCCCGGAAAATTCCCGCCCGGTTCGCAGGTACATCACTCAGATCCTTTTCATATATAACATGACTGATATAGCCGGAATGACTCTCGTACCGGATCAGCCCCATACGTTTCAGGAAACGTAAGACCGCTGCCACCGCCTGTCTTGCACTCACCTCATCGATCTGGGTATTCTGATTCGTGTATACCGAAAAGGCGGCCGTCATCTCATCCTGCCAGTTATAATTCAGTGTCTTGGTATCGATGGGTACCGGCTTGCGCACCACCACATAAGGAAGTCCGAACAGATTCGCCAACGACGTATTCTGATAGCCTGTCTCCATCATACGCACATGGGGCACGAATTCTCCCGGTCTGTAAAAGGACGTAAACTGGATCCCATAAACGTAATCCCGGATCTCCGTAAGCAACGCATTGGTCAGACGGTCCGCCGGCTCCCCGTAATCATTTCCCGGAAAACTCCGATTGATATCCGCTTCCTTGACACCGAAAAAGCGGCGGCTGATATTCACGGAATAGGCATTGATGGTAGGAATCACCAGAATCTGTTTGCCGGCACTGATACAGCCGTTGTTTTCCAGTTCCCGCAGTGTCTTCACCAGTTGGGAACAGATATACATCTGCTGGATCTCATTACCTCTGGCTGCGCCCACGATGCAAGCAGACTTCTCGCCCTTGCCGAACTGAAAGCCCTTGATGCGCATATCTTCTCTGTAGGTCGAATGTATGGTATAAATATCTCTCTCAAACATAATCTTTTCACTCCGTCAGGATCCGCGCCAGCAGATCTCCTTCATAGACCACCGGATAAGCTCTCAGGGTAAACAACAGCCCGCCTTTTGCGGTACGGATCTGCTGCTTCACCGTCCCTTCAAATGGATCCACCACTTTCCCGATCAGATCTCCTTTTTTCACATAGTGGTTGTGCTCGATCAGCGGCAGGAACACACCGTCTGACTTGCTGCGGATAAACTCCACCTCACCGTCACTGGATATCGCAGGCTCCTGCACCTTTGGCTCCGGGCCTGTCCAGATCCCCATTTCACTCATGATGTGGAAAATACCGTCCACGATCTGATTACCGAAGGATCTGTGGATATCATGCCCCTGTCCCATCTCCAGCACCAGTGTGGGAACTCCCAGCAGATTCATGGAATGGGCCAGCGTCGATTCATGCACCGTGGCAGTGGCATTCATCCAGATCATGTCGGCATTGGTCATTTTCGCATAGGGAAGCAGTGCCTCCGCAAAATCTTCACTGAGTCGTACCTGTGGGATCTCACGCACAAAAATATCACTGGCGTGCAGATCGATACAAATATCGGATCCGATCAGGGAATCCACCACAGTTGCCGTGATCCGCTCCATCATATCCCCCGATGCGTCTCCCGGAAACATACGGTTCATATCCATATCCAGTCTCGGCACCGTCCGGCTGGCCATGTCGATTCCCAGCGGATTCAATGCCGGATAGATATCTACGATTCCTTTCAAATACTCCGGATGCTCTTTTACTCTTCTCGCCGTCTCATAACAGATGTACTGTCCCTCCAGTTCATCCCCGTGGATGCCGGACACCAGACTGATTCTGGATAAATTCCGTTCTTCTCCCTCCGGACGGATCCGGTTCCTGCGGATTGCCAGATGTCCTCCCGCCGGAAGTTCCATGCTGATGATCGTTTCTGTCATACTTACCTTTTCCCTCTCTTTATCTCTTTGCAGCTTTTCTACACAGAAAATGCTTCAGGAAACTTTCCCTGAAGCATCATCACCCGTTGTCTTATTAATCTTCTACACCCAATCCGCGCAACAGATACAGGATCTCACGATCCACCGCTTCCGCCGTCACGCCGATGGTCTGGGCCGAAATCTTCAGTCCTTCCAGTACAAACATAATATTTCTCGCAGTTCCCTCACAGTCCTCGCAGATAAACTCTCCGTTATCCACACCTGCCTCGATCAGTTTTTCAATGATCTTCACTGCGGAATCAAACTGCTTTTTTAAAATATTGTCTCTCTTGGGCAGTTCGTTTTCAAAATAGAATTCATAGGTAGCCTGCGTCAGTGTATTTTTCTTGCGCAGAAGCTCTTTCTTCTGCTCCTTTAAAAACAGAAGCAGGATATCCGCTGCAGTAGCATCCTCCGTAATACTGTCGGAAAATACGTCATCCGCCTCCTCGCTCTCCATGCGCAACACTTCCATGAAGATCTGACTGGTATTCTCAAAATATAAATAGAGTCCGCCACGGCTGATGTCGCAGGCCTCTACAATATCCTTCATCGTTACTTTTTTGAAGCCCTTCTCCACAAATACTTCTCTGGCTTTCTCTACGATATATCGCTTTTTCTGTACTGATTTTTCTCCCATGGATCTATCCTGCCTTTCCCCACTCAAAGCTTTCCGTTCGCCGGTGTCTTATCCCAGAATTCAATGATCTCCTGCATCTGTTTCAGTACCAGATAAAAGATCTGCTCCGATACCGCCTCGCTCCACAGATTTCCCTTTGTTCTGCCGCCTAAGACATATTTTGACAGGATTCCTCTGAGGATATCCCATTCCTTCCATCCTGCTTTCTGAATAATATCCCGCTCCTCCTGATGAGTGCGGATCCGGTGTCTTGTGTATACATAGGCATAGTTGCGATCCATCAGGGGACTTTTCGTCGCTTCCCTGACGAAATTCAGGAGAGTCCCGTCATATACCGGAAAAGACACGGAATTCACTCCGATATCCTGTCCGCTGTAGATAGAGCTGGCTCTCTTGCCGGCGCTCTGCTCCAGCCAGGGCAGGTAGGGAAGTAACGGCCTCACTGCCTGCTTATATGATTCCAGCAACTGCTCTCTGTATTCACTGCTCTGTTCCATAACCCCAATATACCTTTCCATGTACCGTTTTCTACCGAAAACATCGCTTTTTTCGTCTGTCAATGTAAAAGTGACACATATGTAGTTTTATTTTATCACATTTCTATCAAAAGTACAGTAGAAAATTGTTGGTATTATGGTGTATAATGTGTATTAAATATTTGTATGATAAGACGAGGTATTGGAATGGCTGGAATCGTATTGGAGAAGGGGAAAACTATATATAGCTATGGGCAGCCCATGACTGCATTGCATCTGATTACCAACGGTAAAGTAGATGTATCATATCCCGGCGGCTCTTATACTCTGGGAAAGGGAGACGTGATCAGTATCTGTGAGATCTGCTCCGAAATCCATCTGCTGGGCTATACCACGTTGGAGGATACAACGATCCTGACGTATCCCCTGACCAGTCTGGATTCCCTGAATGATATTCTACAGAAGCACCCGGACGTAGCACGTCTGTTCTGTCTGTCCTGTTTCCGTCAGATCAATATTCTGCTGAACCGCAGTTCCATTTCGGAATTGAACTGCAGTGAGCTGTATCGTACTCTGACAGATGATATTGCCACCTACAATACACTGTGTAGCCGTTACCGTCTGCAAGCGAGATCCCTGGAACATTTCGATGAGCTGAATGCTTTTCTTGGGGATGATTCACCGGACATCTGGCTGAACGGCTATTACATGGGCTTAAGCAGGATCCTGGCTTCGGACAATTACCGGATCCTGGTACAGGAGTCGGATCTGTCCCTTGGTATGCTGCGTAAGGGAAGTCTGGACTTCCGCCGTACTTACCAGAGCCTGGAGGAACAGTTCCACTATCTGCAGCAGGTCGGTTCCTTCTATTTCCGGGAATCCGGCAACGATCTTTTTGATTTTTATACTTCTTTGTTCTATAAACTGGGACAGGATAATGAAGACAGCAAGGCGGTCTACGACCGCATTCACCGTATGCTTTCTAAGGCCGGCGATCTGTCCTTCATCGATCAGGAACTGTTTGCCTCCAGATCCCAGACCTTCCAGAGCAGCCTGAATCTCATGGAATCCAAGGATTCCGCTGAGGCAGGTTCTTCCGGAGATTCCGAGATCCTTGGCAAGCTTGCCGGATCGCTGAACACTATTCTGGATTACGCCGGTTCGGATCTGGATACCGTGACCAGCTTCCGTCAGCATGTCCACGCTTACAAGCTGCTGTCCGACCGGGCTTCCCAGGATCAGGATGTCGCTCTTTTACGCAGACAGCTGACCGAAGAATTTTATCTGCTCTACTCCCTCCTGTTCACCCAGACGCTGGAACAGCCGAACATTCCCATGCCGGTCAAAATGTTTCTGTATTTCGGTTATGTGGATGAGGAGCTGGCCGGTCTGAAAAATGCAGTCACCCTGTACCGCATGGCAGAAGCCATGTCGGATCACAGCGATATCGGTGTCTATACCTTTTATGACTGGCTGATGGCCATCTTCCGCGGGAAGAAATCTCCCAGCCGGAACGAATTTGACCAGGATTATTCCGATTATATTCACAAACAAAAGGTCGGTGGCAATATTACGGATGCAGAGCTCAAGGCATTGGAGAACAATCCCATGGCCAAGGTCAATTACGAGCTCCGGAATATGTTCCCTCAGGTCAACAAGATCACCTTCGGACGGATCACTACTTTCTGTCCGCTGTTCTGCGCAGATGATGTGCTGAAGGATCTGGAAAGCTCCTATGTCACCGTTTCCCGTGTCTCCCAGATTCTCGAGGAGATCCGCCGGGTAGATTACACGGCATTCTATAGAGAAAGTCTGGATATGGAGCACATAGATGTCATGGGTAAGGAGACAATTCATCTGGAATATCTGCCGGACATCATCCTGATGCCCAACGTCGGTATCCGCGGTGTCATGTGGCAGGAAATTGAGGGCAAGCGCCGTAACAGCCCCGGTCGTATGGTCTTCTCCATTTTCCATCTGGAGGATCTGAAGACGACCTTCACCCACCTGACCGGTGAATTCCGTTGGGAGCTGTGCAAGAGAGTCCAGGGTAACCGCTGGAACGATGTCTCCATCAGTTCCCTGACCAGTGAATATTTCGATTATATCCAGTTCTACCGCAAGAACCATGATCTGAGTACAGAGGCCAAGGAAAAGGTAAAATCCAGCCTGCAGCGTGCCAAGAACAGTTTCAAGGAAATGTTCGTAAGGGATTATATGATCTGGGTGCTCTTCGAAGGTGCCGGATCCCCGAGACTGAACAAAGTAGCCCGTCAGATCATGTTCACCTACTGCCCGTTCCCGGAGGATATTTGCAATACGCTGGCTCAGAACCCGTTGTATGCCGATCTTCTGGATCGCCGTAAGATCAAGATAGCCCAAGGCTTACATCATCTGGATGTTCTGACCCGAAAGCTGCAAAACGGTAATATTCCGGTTCCCGAGACCGTGGCACAGGAACGCTATTATTTAAGTGGCAGCAAAAAAGCATAGCACATACATATAGCAAAAAGATTCACTCTCCACCCGGGGAATGAATCTTTTTGTTATGTTGTCTTATTTGCTTTCAGATACCTTATGCGTTTGCCAGCTGTATACCAAGTTCTCTGCACTCTGACAGGCCATCCTCGTCCGGTGTCTCATGGCAGATCAGGCCCTCACCGTTCAACACAGTAGCTCCTGCTGCTTCCATACGGGTGGTCCAGTCTCTCATCCACTCACCGTCTCCCCAGCCATAGGAGCCGAACAGTGCGATCTTTTTGCCGGAAGCAAAGCCTTCCACATCACATACAAAAGGCTCCATCTCGGATTCCTCCAGGACTTCCGCTCCCATTGCGGGACAGCCCAGTGCAAACTTGGGAGCAGCCTTTAGTTCGTCAAGGTTGGCGCCGGTCACAAATACTACCTCCGCTTCCTTCCCGGCTTCCCGGATACCCTCTCCGATGGCCTCTGCCATAGCCTGGGTGTTACCACCCTGTGTCCAGAATACTACATAAATCTTATCCATTTATTTTTCCTTCCCTTCCGCACCTTTTCGTGCCTATTTCTATGCCGCGGTACATCCGCAGATATCTATGATTTCTGTCATCTTTAATCCATAATGCAACAGCTGGATCAAATTTTCCCTGGCATATTCATATTTTTCAAAAAGTCTCTGTTTTCCTTCTTTATCCGCATATACTTTCCAATAACCGGTGCAGAGGCTGTTCTTCCCCTGATGTCTGATAAATCCTTCCACATCCTCCGGGGGATATCCTAACAGCAATCCCAGTTCGTGAGGAAACGGCTTCCCTCTCTCTGCATAGGTTTCATAACGATCGCAAAATACCGGCAAAATATCCTCCAGCCGATCGGATTCGTACCCTGCCTCCCGCAGCAGTTTCTGTACCTGCAGCATTTTCAAATACTTTTCCAGCCGGTCTTCCCGATACAACAGTATTACCATTTTCTCCTCTGTCTCCAACAAGGGATACAGGGAAAGCACACTGCCTTCAACGATCCTTCCCACCTGTATAAAGCCTTCCGGGGAAATCGTCAGCAGATTGGAAATTTTAAGTCCCGTGATCAGCGGTGCACACTGCAAAGCCAACTGTAGTTCCACATCGTCTGCTTCCATTTCACACAGGATCTCCCACGTTTCCTGACTCAATCAGCGCTTCACCTCCTGCCATCCAAAAGTCATTGAGTTAGTCGTAGCTAACCTATATAAATAATATAGAAAAAAGCAGTTCCCGTCAAGGGAACTGCCTGATAGAAATTCTCAACATATAAACTTTCAAAATAGCTTTGGAGATTTCCATTCTCAGATCTTTCTGCGGTCCAGCCCTGTACTGCGATAGTATTCTGCCTTGTCCTGATACATCCGTCTCTCGGACTCCGTCAGTAGATGATCCTTTCCCACGGCTTCCAGAGTGTTCACCGCTGCTCCTACTGCCATGGAGACATCATGAGCTGCCAGCTCTGTTTTTAATTCCTCCACCTTTTGATAGAATTCCTTTTCAGAAATTCCGGTGCACAGGACCACCAGTTCATCTCCGCCGATACGGAACATTCCATTTCCTTCAAATACACGTTTCAGGCAGTCACAGCACCTGCGGATCAGGCGGTCTCCGGCGTAATGTCCTTCACTGTCATTGATCCGTTTTAATCCTGTAATATCACAGTATACCACGCCGATGGGCTCGGTATGGTCCACCTGCTCAATGTACCTCTCCATAGCATAACGGTTCCCCAATGTCGTCAGCGGATCCGAATAGCTCATCACTTCCAGCTCCCGTACCAGATTTCTCTGCTTCAGGGAAGATACGATAAAGTGTCCCATGATCTGCAGCATCTCCGACACAAATTCAAAATATCTGGTCGAAGGATTGTCTACTCCGTAGAAGCCGATTACTTTCCCATCATCATAAAGCGGAACCACCACCAGGGAATGAATATTCTGTCTTACCAGAACTTCATACATCTTCGGATCCACATCTTTCATTTCTTCCAGATTCTCTGTGACAATACTCTGATTCTCATCAAACTTCCGATACCATTCCGCACAGATCTCCGGCGGTAGATCCTGAAGGGTATCCTTTTCCGGTAAGACTCCCTTGGCTACCCATTCGTATGTATTGTGGTCATGATCGTGGTCATCCTTTTCAAAAATATAGGCCCGTCCCGCTTCCAGATTCTTTCCGACAAATTCCAGCAGCACCTGCAGTGTCTGATCCATGCTCTCCTGCCGCTGTGCCACACGGATGGCTTCATTCAACGCAGCCTCCATATTACGGTAATCTTCGGATTTGTGCCCTCTCTCATTCAGCTTGCCGCAATCTATGGCGATTTCCATACGGTATTTTCTCCCGTCTTCTTCTACCAGTGTGTCCTTGATATGGAGTTCTCTTCGTAGCAGCGGATTGTAATATTCCCATTCCTTAAAAAAACCCGGCTTTAACTGTTCATTATTACACATTCCACAGGGCAGAGAATTTCCCTGCAATATCTCATAACACTTTAACCCGATGATCTCTTCAAGACTTTGAAATCCATAGCTCTTCAGAGTCTTCTTGTTCATATATATCAATTCATGAGTCTCTGCATCTGCCACATATACATATTCACCCAGATTCTCGAAAAATTCCCATATTTTACTCATATACACCAACCTGCTTCCGTATTCTTCCCCTTATTATAACTAATCAGTATACACTTGCAAACGCTTTACGGCAAGCCTGTTCTCTCAAAAATGTCTGTAATAATCTCACATCATCCGTGATCACACCGTCCGCCCCACAGTTTACGATCCAAAGCATGGCACCGGAAGTATTGGCTGTCCACCCGTATACCGACTTTCCGCAGTAATGAATGGCATCTACCATATCCACCGTAAGATTTCTCCCCTCGATGCTATAGCTGTCGGCATAGTCCAGCTCATAATCCTCTTCTTCCAGATCATGGGCAATAAAAACTGTTGAAATCCCCGGTTCCAGCTCCTTCATTTTCTGCAGGATTCCCTTGTTCATGGAGCCTATAATACACTCATCCACCATATCATAATCCTGCAGCAGAGTCAGCACGCTTTCCTCCAGTGCATCCTCCTGTCCGGTATATTTCAGTTCGATCATCAGAGTGATCCTGCCTCTGGCACAGGTAAGCATTTCTTCCAGTGTCGGGATCTGTTCTCCCCGGTATGCTGACGAAAAACCGCTGCCCACTTCCAGGGTTTTGAGAGCATCTGCCTCCGCATCCCATACGCAGATATCCTCTCCTGTGGTTCGTTTAAAATTACTGTCATGCATAACGATCAGGGTTCCGTCCGACAACTGCTGCACATCAATCTCTGCAATAGGCGCTCCATCCCGGATGGCCTGTTCCAGGGCCGCCACCGTGTTCTCCGGAGCTACTTTTGCCCCCGCCCGATGCGCTACCACGATCACAGGAGCGTCTTTACCTGCGGCCTGTACCTGCGGCAATACACCATATGTCAGAAAATAGAGGCAGAGAAGCATAACAATCGCTGTTTTTCTGATAATTTTCATCACATTGCCCTCCCATGAAAGTTATTTGTCAATTTTATTGTAACTATTGACTATAAACTCCATACAAGGAAAATGTTAACTTTTTGTAAATATTCAGAGCCACGTAAATATAACCGGAGGAACGTCGAATGCTTGCATTCGTAAGATCCTCTGGCTATATTTATGTGGCGAAGTAACCACATGAGCAAAAGGAAAGCATCGGAGATGCGATTTTGCGAATGGGGTTCTGAATATTACGACTATCCAGAGCCATGTAGCTTCAGGCAGGGTATTCGGCAGATGCTTGCATACGCAAGAATATCTGCCTGAAGTTATAGGGCGAATTATCGTTCTGAATCGTCGGTAAGCCCGGATAAGCGTACTCACTTCCGTAACATCACTACCAGCTCATGAGCCAGCAGTGGAAATGCTGCCAATACATTCAATAGCAGCCATTCCTGTCCGGACAGATGGGAGGTTCCGAACGCTCCGATGAGAAACGGTACTTCCGTTACCGCAAACTGCAGCGCAAATCCAATAACACAGGCCAACACCATCAGCGGATTATCCCAGGGTCTCATGGCAAATACGGACTTCTGCATATCCCGCATTCCTACTGCATGATACAGCTGGCACATTCCCAGTACTGTAAAAGCATAGGTCTGGGATCGGGCAAGTATTTTTTCCCGGGACAGTAATTCACGAAGTCCCTCCACCCAGTCAGACAGATTCCAGGACAGTTCTCCCCTGCCTGCCATGATCCCATAGGGCAATACCAGAAATGCCGCCAGACCGATACCGGTGATCAGCGCTCCATAGAGTAAGGTACAGGCCATTCCGCCCCGGGCGAACAGACTCTCCGCTGCTTTTCTTGGAGGACAGCGCATCAGGCTTTTTCCGTCATTTTTATCCACTCCCAGTGCCAACGCCGGAAGGGAATCCGTGATCAGATTGATCCACAGTATATAACTGGATTTCAGAGGGGAAGCCAGCCCCAGAGCCACTGCTACGAACATGGTCATCAGTTCCCCGAGATTGGAGGACAGTAAAAATATCACCGACTTGCGGATGTTTTCATAGACGCCTCTGCCTTCCTCGATTGCCTTTTCAATCGTTGCAAAATTATCATCTGTCAATATCATGTCCGCCGCCTGTTTAGCCACATCCACGCCGGTTCCCATGGCTACACCGATATCTGCTGCTTTCAGAGAAGGAGCATCGTTCACACCATCCCCTGTCATGGCCACGATCTCCCCATTCTGCTGCAGCCCCTTCACGATCCGTACCTTCTGGGCCGGAGTCACTCTGGCATAAACCCTGATATTCCTGATCCTCCTGGCAAAAGAAGCATCATCCAGATGATTCAGTTCTTCCCCTGTAATACACTGACTGCGATGCCCTGCAATCCCCAACTGTCTGGCAATGGCATAGGCGGTATCCACATGATCCCCGGTGATCATTACTGTAGATACACCTGCACGGCGGAAAATCTCCACCGCTTCCTCCGCCTCCGGTCTGGCAGGATCACGCATCCCCACGATTCCCAGGAATGTCATACCTTCTTCCCCACACCCTGGAGTGTTTCCGCTCTGTGCTGCCGCCAGTGTCCGAAGCGCCAGGGAATTCATGAGTTCTACAACCTCACTGATCCTTTTTCTCTGTCCGGCTGTCATTGGCACACTTCTTCCGTCCTGTAAAATATGGGTGCAGTGCTGTACGATCACATCCGGTGCCCCCTTCGTATAGGCAATGCTTCCCTTATGCCCTCCGTTTTTCGGGATTCTGTGATAGGTCGTCATCATCTTCCGGTCCGAATCGAAAGGCTTTTCATCATAGCGGGGGTACTGCTTCTCCAGACGTTCTCTATGCATCCCCATCTTCTCTCCGAAGTCTAAGAGCGCCAGTTCCGTTGGATCTCCGATCCGTTGCTCTCCCTGCAGGGAAGCATCGTTGCACAACAGCATTCCCCGGAGCATCTCCTGTACGCATCGGGATTCTCCCCTGCCATTGCTGCCGGCAGCATCCTCCAGCACATCATACCACCAGCATTTTTCCACCGTGAGCCGGTTCTGGGTCAGTGTGCCGGTCTTATCCGAGCAGACCACGCTGACCGCTCCCAGAGTCTCAACGGAAGGCAGTCTGCGGATGATCGTATGTACTTTGACCATTCTGGTCACTGACAATGCCAGACAGATCGTCACCACTGCCGGCAGACCTTCCGGCACCGCAGCCACCGCCAGGGAAATCGCCACCAGCAGCATTTCCGGAATATTTCTGTGTTGAAATACCGCCAGCAGAAACAATGCCGCACATACTCCCAGCGATAAAATACTCAGAAGCTTTCCCATATCCCCCAGACGTTTCTGTAACGGTGTCATTTCCTCTTCCGCATCTGTGATCATGGAGGCGATCCTGCCGATCTCCGTGGCCATGCCCGTAGCTGTCACGATTCCTTCTCCGTGGCCATGGGTCACCACAGTAGACATATATACCATATTGACCCGTTCAGCCAATGGAATCTCGTGTCTGCAGTCTGCCAGAAACAGCGCATCTTTTTCCACAGGTACCGATTCTCCGGTCAGGGCGGATTCCTCTACCTGCAGATTGGAGCTTCTGGTCAGCCGTATATCCGCAGGTACCTGTGCCCCTGCCTCCAGGTCTACCAAATCGCCCGTCACCAGTTCCGCCGCCGGAATCTCCTGACGGATACCTTCCCTGATCACAATGGTCTGTGGACTGGTCAGCTTTTTCAACGCTTCCAGTGCCTTTCGGGCTTTTCCCTCCTGCAGCATGCCCACCAGGGCATTGACCACTACCACAGTGCCGATGATCACGGCATCACTGAGCTCCCCCAGAAAGACGGATACCACAGCTGCGATCAATAATATGTAGATCAGCGGGTCCTTTAACTGCTCAAGAAAAAGCTGTATTTTCGTCTTTTTTCTGGCAGCTTTCATTTCATTTCTGCCATTTTGCTGTAAACGACGAAAGGCCTCACCATCGGTAAGGCCCTTCACTGCGTCACTTTTCAGTTCATTTACGGTTTCCTGTATATTCTGCTTTTCGAACACGGCTGCCTCCAATGCTTGTTTCTATTAAGCATTGTATGTCATATCTTCAGAATTCATTACACCGAATCATCGTACATTTTGATCTCTTAACTGGAATGCTGCGGTCAGCTCGTTCATGTTGGTGGCCTGCGCAGACAATTCCTCACTGGTGGCAGAAGTTTCTTCTGCGGTCGCAGAGTTGTTCTGCACCACTGTGGATATCTGTTCAATGCCCTGTTCGATCTGCATCATGGCATCTGCCTGTGCCTTGGATTCTTCCATGGCTTTCTTGGACTCGTTGGCCAGATCCTCAATGCCTTCCACGACCTTCTGCAATGCTTCGGCTGTCTTGTCCGTGATCTGGTTGCCATGCTCAATCTCCTGCAGGGAAGTCTCAATCAATTCTCTGGTATGTACCGCAGACTGTGCACTGTCATCTGCCAGCTTACGGATCTGATCCGCAACCACTGCAAAGCCTCTTCCGGCCTCTCCTGCTCTGGCTGCCTCAATGGCTGCATTCAGGGACAACAGATTCGTCTGGGATGCGATATCCTCAATCTCACCGATAATATCGCTGATCTGCCTGGAAGTATCGTTGATCCGCTGCATGGCATCCGTCAGACCCTTCATTTCCTCTCCGCTGTCCTTCGCCTGCTGCTGGTAATCCATAGCCTTCTGGTAAGAACCTCCCAGTGCCTTGGCATTCTTCTCCACGATCTCGGTTACATTCGTGATGGTAGCCTGCAGTTCCTCTACGGAACCGGCCTGGTCGGTAGCACCTTCCGCAAGTCCCTGGGCAGCATCTGCCATCTGGTTTGCCCCCAGAGATACCTGTCCCACTGCCGTCTTGATCTCATTAAGTGTCTCACTCAGCTTATGGTTCAGCTTACGGATAGATTCCAACAGTCCCTGAAAGTCTCCCACATAGGCTTCTGCACACCCTGAAGTCAGTGCGAAGTTTCCTTCCGACATTTCTCCCAACAGATAATCCGCATCGCCGATGACCTTCTGCAGATTGCCGGATAGTGCTGCGGTAGCCTCTGCCAGGATCTGTGTCTCATCCTGTGTCCGGATCACAGGTGCCGGAGTATGCAGATCGCCCTCAGCCAACAGACGTAATCTCTCGGTACACTTTGCCACCGGTTCACCGATCGCCTGACCGATCTTTTTTGCCCTGCGCACACTGAAACATAAAGCTGCAGCACCTATTGCTACACCAATGACAATACATACAACGGTAGAACCAAGGAAATCTGTCAGTGGTGCATTTACTGCCACGCTCCATCCATTGGTTCCTTCTATTGGTGCATAAGCCTGTATTGTGAAGGTTCCGCCTTTCATATAAGTGCCATATCCGGTTGCTCCGGTCATCATCTTCTGCTCTACCTTTGCAATTCCCCGCAAAGATCTGTCCGTCTGAGACAGTTCAATGTTGCTCTTCTGCTCCTGGGCAATCGCAGAATCACAGTGAGCAATGGTGATACCTGTTTCTCCCAACAGATAGCACTCGGAATTCTTACTGACAGAGACTGCCGCAGCAATATCATTTAAGAACTCCGGATCCGGCACAACGAATACCACGCCGACAATATCACCATTCTTATCTCCGTCTGCATATACGGGTGCGGAAATGATAACGCTGAGCTTACCGTCTGTCTTTGCAATCACGGGATCCGATACCACGACCTCTCCCTGCATGGATCTCTTAAAATAATCACGGTCACTATAATCGGTTCCGTCATAAGCACAGATACCGTTGGAGCCGATCAGCTTGCCTCTGACCATTCCATAAGCTTCCATGCGTTGGTTGATATACTGCTGTTTCTGCTCCTGGGTAAATACCGGAGAAGACAGCTGGTAACTGCATCCGAGTTCGGATACGATCGTCGTTGTCACCCGTAGTTCCTCATTGATACGGTCTGCGGAAATCTCTGCCACCACCAGCATATCGTCTTCCAGTGTTCTCATGGTACTGGACAGATTCAGGATCACGGTAAGGATGACCAACGGAATAATTGAGAACACTACCAGCCTGCTGATTGCCTTCTGCAGACGTTCCCGGATCGTCGTCATGCCGGGTGTCTGCCCCTTTGTGCCCTTCTGTGATGCTTTTGTACTCATATGTCCTCATTTCTGCGCTGCATTTTTATTATATGCTTTATTTTCCTGTACTCTATGAAGTGACCACTTATCCGGCAGCGCCCGGATATCCCATGCATTTCCTTCATTTTGGGACGGTGATCTTCTGCTGAGATACTTAATTTTATATGTCGATTTTATTTTACCATGATTCAGGAAAATTTTCTATCTTTTGAAGCCCAAAAAGAGAGTTAATATTCCGTTAAGAATATCAACTCTCTCCTGTCATTTATCTCTCTATCCCCTCATGATAAGAAATACCCTGTTAATAGCCGAACTCCTGGGCAAAATACAACTTGCCATTGGTCTCATAGACCGCAATGCTGCAGGTGGTAAAATCGCCTGCCAGGATATTCGCTGCGTGTGTAGGAGAAGCCATCCAGGCATCTACTACACTCTGTGCGGAATCATAGCCCTTCGCCAGATTCTCGCCCCACATCAGTTCACTGTTCACTGTGTACCAGTCCTTACCGTTGGGTCTGGTATGGGAGAACTTGGAAGCTGCTTCCTGTGCTCTTACCATAGCGCAGGACTCCAGACCGTTGCTCCAATTCAGTGCTGCCAGGCCGTTCTCTGCTCTCTTCGCGTTTACAATATCCAACGCATCGATAGCCATGGCACGAAGTTCATCTGCACGGGCCAGCTCAGCTTCACTCATACCGGCTTTTCTCACAGAACCCGCCAGTGCCACTGCCTCTTCATCGAACCAGACAGTTCCGTCATCCGTGGCAGGATCACGGCTTACAGAGGATAATTCTGTACTCTTGCCGCAGCCTGCAAGGCTCAGCACCATGATGACTGTCAGAACAAGACTCATCCATCTTTTTTTCATTTGTTCTACCTCTTCTTTCCTTGATTGTTTATAGTAAATATATGTTTATTCGTTATGATTGCTTCTTCTTAATAATAAGCCATGCTCCCAGCCCTGTCAAGGAAAGGGCAAAGCCCAGATTCCATGTATTGGAATCATCGCCGGTCCTGGGTCTTCTGGAAGCTCCCAGGACTGCTCTGTCCGCCAATGGTGTAGGATCATCGGTAATGCTTACAACCCGCTGACGTCTTACACCAAGCACCTGAGGTGTTACCGGGGTTGCCGGCTCAGACGGTGTACCGGGAGTATCCGGGGTATCGGAATCATCCGAATCGTCCGGAGTATCCGGGGGTGCGGTCGGAGTAGTGGTCGGCGTCGTGGGTGTGGTATCCGGTGTGCCTGTCGGCGTAGGCTCCGGAGTAGCACTGGGAGTAGGTTCCGGGCTGGTAGTCACGGGCGGAGTAACCTCCGGCTCTCTGGACAATTCAAACTGCATTCCGAAGCCGTATCTGGTCATCTGATAGCCGTTGTTGGCCAACACACCGTTAAGGTTAGTGGTGATCTTCACTTCTCCGTCCTTTAACAGGTCGGATACCAGAGTATCTGCATAGGAACCTTCCTGTCCGTTTTTCAGCATCCGGTCATACAGACCTTCACCGTCAAAAGTATATACATTATGATATGTCGTGTAATATAAAGCATCTGCTACTGCAGAACAGCTCTCCGCTACTGTGGTATCGGCGGTTCCGTTGGTCAGGATTGCCAGTTCCTCTGCCGTAAGTTCTGAAAAGCCGTAGACCTTATTTCCTTCTTCTCTGGAAGTATTGTTGAACCAGTCTAAGTAATACTGTGCCAGGCAGCTCTGCGTAACCTCTTCCGGCTTCATTTCTTCGCTGCCATATCCTTTTTTCAAAAGAGCCTCTCCGACAATCGCATCCGTAACCTTGCCTGCGGTGATTCCGAGATCCCGTAACGGAGCATTTAAAATACGGCGGGGCAATGTACAGAACGCTCCCACTTCACCGATCTCATAACCTTCAAAACCACTGGACAGAACCGTTACTTTCTCTCCTGCCTTAGGCGCCGCCGGGATCGTACCGATCGTGGCCTTTGCAGGATCATACTGATACTCCTTATTGCTCTCATTTACCAGCTTTATGTTGTAGTACAGGGTATCTCCGGGCTCTGCCGCATTTCCTCCTGCCACGGTACCGTTCAGATAACCGATGGCATCGGACAGATTGATTCTTACCTTGTCCGGGGCATTGCTGTGGATCGTAATGGTGATCGTTGCATCATAGGTCACCCTGCCGGTGCCGCTTTCCCAATGCTGTTCCAGTTCCGGAGTTGTAGTAATGGTAATACCTTCGGAAATATAATGGAACACTGCGCCGTTCCCATTCTGTTCAAAAGTTACCGTTCCCGTGGGATATTCATAATAATCTACTGCGGATACCCCGGGAATCCTGTAATCGTATCCGTCATAATTGATCCAGGTCTCTGTGGGTGTGGTCACATACCATACCGTGGCAATGGTGACTCCACTGAAGGACCGACCGGTGGTGAGCAACTGATCCATAAAACTTTCCGTTACATTTTCACCATACAAGACGCCGTTGTTGTCATTCACATACTGTTTTACATCCTCAAGGGTTTTTCCGCAGTTTTCTTTATAATAGGAAGTGCCTTCGCTGTCTCCACCGTAATAAACATAGTGTAACAAATCTGCGGGCTTGCAGTCAGAATATTTGTTTACATCTAATGCTACGAATCCAACGCACTGCCAGCTTGCCCCGTTACTTCCGGTTAACTTTCCTTCGGCATCTACCCCTGTATTATCCACAGAAAGATATTTAAAGGTTTCAGCATCATCCAAAGTCATCTTATGACCTGCAAACAATGAAAAATCTCCGTTTGCCGGCTTGTAATTATGGGGCCATACGTTGGGGCTGGCTACCTGTCCTCCCACATATTTTGCCATGGTGCCTCCAGCAAGAATCACCGTTTTGATGGTGGGATAGGTTTTCTCTTTTACAGCAACAACGCTGTCGTTTCCGCTTACACTTGCCATTTCAACAACATCGTTCTGCTCATTCTGCGTTGCTTCTTCTGCCTGTACTGTAAATCCGGTGTTGGAGACGCTGCCGATCAGCAGTGCCGCTACCAGAGTTTTTGCCAGTTTGGTCTGTATTACGTTTTTTAACTTCATTTCTGTTTCCCCTCAAAACCAGTATTTCTGTTTTTATTACTTCTTTTTACTCTCCTAATAAGGAAGACTGCGCCAAATGGAAAAAAGGACCAGATTTTGAAAAATTTTTCAAGATTCTGATCCTTTTATACTTTTACAGCTAAGATCGGCTGTCGTTCCGTTCCTGTTTAATGTTCTTTTCGCTTAAGAACAAGCCATGCTCCCAGACTCGTCAGGGAAAAGGCAAAGCCCAGATTCCAGGCATCGGAGTCATCGCTGGTCTGCGGTCGTCTGGATGCTCCGAGGACTGCTCTGTCCGCTAAAGGAACTGCCTCGTCCTCGATGGTCACCATTCTACGGCGTCTTGCACCAAGTACCTGCGGGGTATCCGGGATTCCACCGGCCGGTGTGCCGGGATCATTCGGGGTGCCGGGATCATCTGGTGTATCATCCGGAGTATCGGGTTCATCCGGGGTGTCAGGTGTTGCGGTTGGTGTTGCTGTTGGTGCAGGTTCCTCGGTTACTACCGGTACCGTCGGTGTCGGCGTAGGCTCCTCGGTTACTACCGGCGTAGGCGTAGGCTCCTCGGTT
>ERZ791861.756-NODE-756-length-18036-cov-4.461432_pt1 | contig 18036 bp, 9 predicted proteins | sample MGYA00510283_ERZ791861 | MGnify/ENA primary metagenome ERZ791861 (study PRJEB30046, sample SAMN00792074) | human gut metagenome | study: EMG produced TPA metagenomics assembly of the A metagenome-wide association study of gut microbiota in type 2...
GCTGCAAAGGCTGCACAGAAAGCGGCGGAGATTGCCCGCCAGACTGCCATAGTCGCCTACAAAGCGGCTGTCGCGGCGGCGAAAGCTGTTGCGGCGGCAATCAAGGCCATCGCAGCGGCGATGAAAGCACTGGTTGCGGCTATCGCTGCCGGAGGCTGGGTTGCGGTCGTGGTCGTTGTGGTTATCTGTCTTGTTGCCTTGATCGCCTGCTCCTGCTTCGGTATTTTCTTTTCAAGCGAGGATACCGGCTCAGAAAAGACGATGCGGCAGGTCATTCAGGAAATCAACATGGATTACCAGAACGAGCTGGATGCCATCAAGGATTCCGTTGAATACGATGCGCTTGAAATGTCCGGTTCTCGGGCCGTGTGGCCAGAGGTGCTGTCGATCTATGCCGTCAAGACGACCTCCGATCCGGATAATCCCCAGGAGGTAGCAACGATCACTCCGGAAAAGGAACAGCTTCTGAAGGACCTGTTCTGGGAGATGAACGAAATCACCCACCGGACGGAAACAAAGACCGAGACGGTTATTGTGGAGACGGATGACGGAAACGGCAATATCCTTGAGGAAGAAACGCAGGAGACGATTACGACGCTCTATATTACTGTCAGCCACAAGACGGCGGATGAGATGGCTGCGCAGTACGGCTTCAATGAGGATCAAAAGCAGCAGCTTGCAGAACTGCTTGCGCAGGACAGCAGCATGTGGGCGGCGGTGCTTTACGGAATCTATGGAGTGGATGACCAAATCGTTGCCGTGGCGCTGTCGCAGGTGGGCAATGTGGGCGGAGAGCCCTATTGGTCATGGTACGGCTTCGGCAGCCGCGTGGAGTGGTGCGCCTGCTTCGTCAGCTGGTGTGCGAACGAATGCGGCTATATCGACACCGGTGTCATTCCCAAGTTCGCCGGATGTGACAACGGCGTCCAGTGGTTCCGGGAGCGTGGGCAGTGGGCAGATAACTCTATGGAGCCCTCGCCCGGCATGATCATCTTCTTCGACTGGGATAATAAGGGCAGCTCTGGCCCGCAGGACGGTCAGTCCGATCATGTCGGTATCGTCCAGAAGGTCGAAAACGGCGTTGTCTACACCATCGAGGGCAACTCCGGCGATAGCTGCCGCGTCAATCAGTACCCGGTTGGCTATTATGAAATTCTCGGATATGGGGTGCCGAATCCGTAAAGCGAATTCTCATTTTATCCAGCACTAGGCTCAGGAATGGGCTTGGTGCTGGATTTTTTCTGTTTATGGAAGTAGAGGACACTACTTAACATAGGTTTAAGCTCCGGTAATGTCGCCTCCGAACGACAAAAAGGCACTTATAATCACAAATTTCACCGATATCCATTGAATCTCGCCAACCTTTGTGATATACTATATTCTGTATAAATATATTTGAACAACCTCGCGCACGACAAGCAAAAAATAGCCAATGGAGGTACGGCACATGAGAATAAGTTATGATAAACTCTGGCGTTTGCTTGCAAAAAACAAGATGAAGAGATATGATCTCGCCGCTGCTGCCGGTGTAAGCACGTACACTATGGGAAAGATGTATAAAGATGAGCCAGTCTCCCTTGATGCAATCATGAAAATATGTCAGGTGTTCCACTGCGATATCGGGGATGTAGTAGAGATGGTTGAAGACAACTAGAAATTGCAGGCCTTTATAATAACACAACTACGATAAGTGAGGACTATTTATGGCAGCCATAAATGATTTGATAGCGCAAATTGAAGATATCGCACTGCGTGAGCGCATTGCAAAGGAAGTAGATCGCCTTTCCAAACAGAAAAAATTTGGACTGGTGTTCGAGGAGCATCTACCGGAATGCACGCCACTTTATGATATTCCTGTGAAGGTTGGCGCATTTGTAGCGAAGAAGGCCGGTGAGGTCAATGATGTTTATAAAGTTCTCGGCATTGAGGACAATACTGCGCTGTGCCTGCATCGGAAATCCAAAGAGACTGCGAATATTCCGCTCGATGACCTTGTGACTGTTGCAGAATTTGGCGAGCCGATTTATCCATACTTAAAGCCTATGGACGCTGTCTGTAATGCTCCGGAAAGCGATCTTTGGCATACACTTATCGAGGCGGATAACTACCATGCCTTGCAGCTTTTGGAGTACCTCTATGCTGGCAAGGTGGACTGCATCTATATCGATCCGCCCTACAATACCGGCGCAAAGGACTGGAAATATAACAATGACTATGTGGATGGCAATGATGCTTACCGTCACAGCAAGTGGTTATCGTTTATAGAGAGACGACTTCGTATTGCAAAGCGTTTATTGAATCCTAAAACGGGTGTCCTTATTGTTACGATCGACGAGCACGAGGTGCATCATCTTCGCGTTTTATTGGAAGAACTTTTTGCTGAGTATTATATTCAGATGACTACAGATGTCATTAATCCCAAGGGGGTTACTCAAGGAAGGTTTTCTCGTGTTGAGGAATATAATATTTTTTGCTTTGCACCAGATGCCTATGTCGCTGATAGCGAGGACAACTTGTTAAATCCGCCAGACAAGAAAAAGGTTCCGCGCTGGAAGGGGCTTTTGAGATCTGGAACAGATGCACAAAGAGAAGATAGAGAGAATATGTTCTATCCGGTTCTCATAGATGCTGAATTAGGAAAGGTTGTAGGAGCAGGGCAACCACTACCGTTACCTCAAATTCCCAATCTTGACGAAAAAATCGATGGCTATTCTGTAGCGTGGCCAATTAGAAATGACGGCTCCTATGGGAGATGGAGTGTTGGAGCTGAAACCTTGCGTGATCTCATTACCAAGGGCTATGTTTCTTGTGGAAAATTTGATTCTCTACGGAAAACTTGGGGTATTTCTTATATAAGTCAACCTAACCAAAAACTAATTGATGAAGGACGAATTATCATCGTAGGGAGAAATCCAAAAACAAATGTCGTTTCAGTAGAATATGCTAGTGATAATAACAGAGTCATCAAAACGGTGTGGCATCGGACATCACATGATGCTGGTGCATATGGCACAGACCTCATTAGCGAGATAATAGGACAGACGAACGCATTTTCTTTCCCAAAATCTCTTTACGCAACACACGATTCGATTGCATCAGTTGTTCGTGGAAAGAAGGATGCATTAATCTTAGATTTTTTTGCAGGCAGTGGTACAACCCTAAATGCTGTTAATTTGCTTAATTACGAAGATGGTGGTTCAAGGAGATGCATTCTCGTAACTAATAACGAGGTATCTGATTCAGATGCCTCAGCGTTAATTGAAGCTGGCGATGTCCCAGGAACGCAAACATGGGAAAACCATGGAATTTGCAGAGCGGTTACATGGCCAAGAACGAAGTATAGCATCCTGGGCTTTCACAGTGACGGTAGTCCTTTGCAAAAGGACTACACTACCACAAGAACGGTTGAGGAAGAAACTGAAAGAACCATTAAGCAAATAAGATTAAATCCTGAATATATTGCTGACATCAAAGTGCGCAAAGATATTGTCGCTTTGATTGGAAAAGATAAGTTGCCACAGAGTCTCGTTGAGCATGATATGGATTTTTTGGTGTCCGAGAAACATTGTGCATCCATTTTATTTTCACCATCTGCTTATGGCGATTGGATTGCGGCTTTGGATGGTCAGGAGCAAGTGTCAGAACTATATGTAGTTACTTCAAATAATAAAGAGTTTAAGAGGATAAAAGAATTACTCATCGCTTCCATTGGCTCAATGAGTGTGTCGAAAACAGAGAAAATACCAATGTCAGATGGTTTCAAAACAAATGCCGCGTTCTTCAAGCTCAGCTTCTTGGATTCCACAGCAGTTTCTCTTGGTATGCGCTTCTCGGAAATGCTGCCCACCTTGTGGCTGAAAGCCGGTGCGAAGGGAAAATGCCCGGAGCTTTCCAGTGAGCAGATTCCGGATATGCTGATTTTGCCGGAAAACAAATTTGCAGTCTTGATCAATGAGAATGCGTTTGCCAGTTTTGTCGAAAAGCTGGCTGAGCATCCGGAGGTCCAAACTGTTTTCTTGGCGACCGATTACGAAGTGAATTATCAGTCCATGGTGAAAAATCTGAATGTCACAGAGGCGTATCAGCTTTACCGGGATTACTTGGATCACTTCCGTTTGAACAGAGGGAGGAATTAAGAATGATTTGCGAACTATTCCCATTCCAAAAGCAGGCGGTCAATGATATGCGTCTCCGCGTGGCTATGGCACTGAATAACTATCGCATGCTGAAAATCCCTCAGGTAGTTTCGCTTCAGGCTCCTACGGGGTCCGGCAAGACAATTATCATGTCTGCTCTGATTGAAGATATCTTCTACGGCTCGGAGCAGTTCACGGAACAGCCAGACGCAATTTTTGTATGGCTCTCGGACTCTCCGCAGCTGAATGAACAGTCCAAGCAGAAAATTGAGCAGAAGGCAGATAAAATCCGCATTGACCAGTGTGTGGTGATCTCCGACGAATCCTTTGACAGAGAGATTCTGGAAGATGGCCATATCTACTTCCTGAATACACAGAAACTCGGCAAAGCCGGTAATCTGAGCCGCCATTCGGATACGCGACAGTATACGATTTGGGAAACCATTGAAAACACTGCAAGAGAAAAAGCTGACCGGCTGTATTTCATTATTGATGAAGCACATCGCGGCATGCAGGGCCGCCAAGCCGGAACAGCGACTACCATCATGCAGCGATTTATCAAGGGCAGCAACGAGCAGAAGCTTTCGCCCATTCCTGTCGTCATCGGAATGAGTGCGACCGCTGATCGTTTTAATGCTTTGGTAGGCCAAGGCACTAGCTCCACCTTGCATAAGGTTGTCATTTCACCGGCTCAAGTTCGCCAGTCCGGACTTCTTAAAGATCGTATTATCATCACTTATCCGGAAGACCCGACCAAGCACGGCGACATGGCTGTGCTCCAAGCGGCAACAGATGAGTGGCAGGATAAGTGCAAGCACTGGTATCAGTATACCTATGAGCAGCACTACACCAATGTAAATCCTGTATTTGTTATCCAAGTCTGTGCCGGCTCCGGTACGAGAATATCTGACACCGATCTGGACGATGTAATTGCCAAAATCGAAGAGCGCATGGGCGACAGCTTCAAGGAAAATGAGGTTGTACATACCTTTGGCTCTACAGGCGCGTTGATGATCCACGGATTGAATGTGCCTCATATTGAGCCTTCGGAGATTGCGGAAGACCGCCGCATCCGTGTGGTTCTCTTCAAAGAGAATCTGTCTACCGGTTGGGATTGCCCTCGTGCAGAAACCATGATGTCTTTCCGTCGTGCAGAGGATGCGACATATATTGCGCAGCTGCTCGGACGTATGGTTCGTACTCCACTTCAGTGTCATGTTCTCGTTGACGATTCTTTGAACGATGTGCGTCTGTTCCTGCCGTATTTTAACCAAGATACCGTGCAGAAAGTGATTGACGAATTGCAGGCGACTGAAGGCGGAGAGATTCCAACGGTCATCGATGGCGAATCTATGGATGAACAGACTTATGACACTTGGTCGGTTCACTCCGGAAGAGAGAAAACACCGCAGCAAACGCCCGGTCAGATGACAATATTCGATTATCCGAATGGCTTCCAAGGCGAACCTGCGGCATCGCCTTCCGTTCCGGCTGGCGATGCGCCAGCACTGACCAGCTGCACATCGGATTCGACAACTATGGCACAGAAGCATGATGAAACCGTTGCTCCGACAACACCAGCACCGACTGTTTCTACTCCGGCAACGCCGTCGAATCCTCAGACAACAACGCCTACAAACGGTGTACCCGCAACACAGACGCCTGCACACCAGGAACCGGCCGTAGCTGGCACACCAACAACCGGCGAAGACGAACATATCCCAAAGAAAGAACCGCCGATGCTGACACCGGTTGTTCCACAGCTTTCCCTACTTCCAACTATAGACCGTGAAGGTATCACAAAGTTTATCAACGAACAGGGCTATTTGACCTATATTGTCCGCTCCGTAAAAATCAACAGCTACCTGAAATCTCTAATGAGCCTAGCAGGATTGCTGACGCAGTTCAATATTTGCATTACGGCAACGGACGATGTGAAGAACGATGTTTCGGAGCTGATTCGCAAGTATGTGACCGATTTGCGTAAGGCCGGAAAATATGCCGAGCTCACAAAGCAAGTCATGGAAATGAAGCTTTCCGTCCAGATATTTGACGTCTTTGGCGAAGCAATCCATACCGACCAGCAGATCGATCTGTTTACAACATCGGAGTCCGATCTTGACCGCCAGATGAGAGTGGCGGACACCAAGATGGGTGGTTGCGGATTCCACTTGGCGTATGGTCGTAAATACTTTGACCTCAGTAATCCGAACGCCTTTAAGGTGGATTGTATTCTGTTTGCGTTCGACAGTGAATGCATCGCGGAGTTGAATCAGTACGCCGAGAAGAAGTTCCACGAGCTGAATGATGAGTACCGTAAATACATAGTGGCTAAACCGGAGAAATGTCAAAAGCAGTACAGCGATATTGTCGCCAACGGCGATGAAATCAGTAAGCACAATTTTACTCTTCCGGAAACGATCAGTGCCAAGGTAGAAGCAGACGGAATAAAGTACACTGACCATCTTTTTGCCAATGCAGATGGCGTTGCGAAAATCAAGCTGAATGGTTGGGAACAGGCCGTTCTAGCTGAAGAGCAGAAACGAGAGGACTATGTTTGCTGGCTCAGAAATCCGTCGCGCCAAGCTTGGGCGCTGCGTATGCCATACGAAATTGACGGAAAATGCAAAGAGATGTATCCGGATTTTATCATCGTCCGTCGCGATCCGATTCTTACATATGTGATAGATATATTGGAACCGCATAATCCGGACTTCAAGGACAACTTGGGCAAAGCTAAAGGACTTGCAAACTATGCAGCAAACGAGCCGAGAATTGGCAGGGTGCAGCTGATTCGCATCGGAAAAGATGCAGCAAAAAACGACCGTTTCAAGCGGCTGGATCTTGCAAAAGGCACCATCCGAAACAAGGTGTTGGCGGCCATCAATACGGATGAGTTAGACCACATCTTTGATACAGACGGTGTGTTTGAAGATTAAACTTATTATATAGGCAGGGGTTCATGATGAAACACAGTAGTGCCACAGCAGGCTCGTACAACTTTATAGATTTGTTTGCAGGAGCCGGTGGATTATCCGAAGGCTTTATACAGGCCGGGTTCTCCCCTGTGGCGCATGTGGAGATGAATGCCTTTGCCGCACAAACATTGGAAACACGAACGGGATACTACTGCCTCAAGGAAAAAGGACAGCTTGATGTTTATCGCAACTACATCCAAGGGAAAATCTCCCGCGATGAGTTTTTAAGTGCAGTTCCGAAAAATCAGCTGGATTCTGTGCTCTGCGAAACCATGTCGGATGAGACCCTTCCGGGGCTGTTTGCCAAGATCGACAATATCCTCAAGCAGCGCGGCATCGAAAAGGTGGATGTCATCATCGGCGGACCGCCTTGCCAGGCTTATTCACTAGTTGGACGGGCGCAGAGCAGCCACATGGGCACACCAATGTCAGCCGACCCAAGAAATGACCTTTATAAGCTTTACGCAAGATTCCTCGATAGATACAAGCCGAGGCTTTTCGTATTTGAAAATGTGATGGGAATTCAGTCTGCAAATGGAGGTGAGACTTGGAAAAAAGTTCAGGAGTCATTGCGCTCCGTTGGCTATGAAATCGATTGGCGCGAACAAAATTCAAAGGATTACGGCGTGCTTCAAAACCGCAGAAGAATCATCATTGTCGGATGGCTGAAAGATAGCGGCCTGTCTTATCCAGAATTTGAGAAAAAGCCTGCTAGCGCAAAGGTAAACGATATACTCAGCGATTTACCGGCGCTACATCCAGGCGAAGGGGCTAATGAATACGGCTCCGGCGCGGTCAGCGAATACCTGAGAAGCACCGGGATTCGTAAAGAAAGTGATGTCCTGACGCACCATTGCGCAAGGCCAAATAAACAGAGAGATATTGCGATTTATAAACGCACCATTGCATTGTGGAATGATGGGCACAAGCGGCTAAACTACAACGATCTGCCAGACGAACTGAAGACGCATAAGAACAGAAGTTCTTTCCTCGATCGTTTCAAGGTTGTGGAGGGTGATTTAGAATGCTGCCACACAATGTTGGCACACATCTCGAAAGATGGGCATTACTTCATTCACCCAGACATAGAGCAGCACCGTTCAATAACGGTTCGAGAAGCAGCACGAATTCAATCTTTCCCGGATGACTATTACTTTGAGGGGCCAAGAACCGCACAGTTCGTACAAATCGGCAATGCGGTTCCAGTACTGATGGCAAAAGAAATTGCGGCAGGAATTGCCACAGAGCTAAGTCAGGAGGATACGGATGGAAAGCAATCTCCTACTTGAACAGTATAGCTGGTATAAAAAGCGGTATTTGGACGAATCCCCGTTCAAATGCTTGCTGAACGCAAACATTGAACTTAATCCCCATCAGATCAATGCATTTTGCGCCGCAATACAGGCATTAAAGACCGGCGGAATCATTTTGGCGGACGAAGTCGGCTTGGGCAAAACGATTGAAGCCGGCCTAGTGCTCAACTATGTGTTGGATTCCGGTGCGAAAAAGGTGCTTATTTCCCTTCCTGCGACATTGCGGAAGCAATGGGAAATTGAACTCTTGGAGAAGTTCGGGCTGCATTCTGTCATTCTTGACCGATACACGGTTGAGCATGATACATCCAACATTCAGCACCAGCTTGAGAATCGAGAGAAAGTAAACATTGTACTGACATCGTATGATTACTCATCCAAACTGATCAGGCGTTTTCGCCATATCAAATGGGACTTCCTTATCATTGATGAGGCGCACAATCTCCGGAATGTCTTCCATGGGACAAAGCGTGCAAAGAATCTCTATGATTTGACGCATGGGATTCCGAAGCTCCTGCTTACCGCAACGCCTCTGCAAAATGCGCTGACAGATCTGCATGGCTTGGTGTCTTTCATTGACCCTAGAATTTTTGGCTCAGAGAAAGTCTTTAACAGGCGTTTCGTTGAAGGCGGCGACTACGAGGAGTTGAAGCAGGAACTACTCCCGGTTCTTTATCGCACACTTCGTCGGGATGTCGGCAAATACATGGCCTTCAGCAAGAGAACCTGTATCACTGTGGACTTTCACCTAGGGAAAGAGGAACGGGAACTTTATGAAGCAGTAAACAACTTCCTGAAAAAAGAAAATCTGTATTCGATTCCGTCATCCAATCGTGCTCTCATTATCCTTGTTGTGCGAAAGCTCCTAGCATCATCGAGCTTTGCGTTGATTGATACTTTTGAAGTCCTGCAAAAGCGCTTGGAAAAGTTGTATGAAGGCACAAAATCTGCAAAAGCTCAAGAAGGATTCGACCTTTTCTGGGCTTTTGTCGAGGATGAGATCGACGAGACGGGATTCGATGATATTGAGGATGATGAGACCGTCGCAAAAAAGCAAGAGATTCAGGACGAACTTGATGAAGTACACAGGATTCTTGATGTCGCAAGAGAAATAAAATCGAACGCCAAGATTAAGGCATTACAAGAAGCTCTAGCTACGGCATTTGCCCGTCAACGTTCAGAAGGGATTGCTGAGAAAGCCGTTGTATTTACAGAATCTAAGAGAACGCAGAAATACATTGCAGCGGAGCTTAGAAAGTCTGGCTACGATGAAAAAGATATCCTTCTTTTTAATGGTGACTTCGACGACGCTATGACTAAGGAAATTTATCGGACTTGGCGTGTTAAAAATTATGGAAAGCCCGATTATGGCCGTAGCGTAGAGTATAAGCACGCTATCGTGGATTACTTTAAGGATCACGCTAAAGTGTTGATCGTCACCGATGCCGGTTCAGAAGGTTTGAACTTGCAGTTTTGCAATACGATTCTCAACTATGACTTACCTTGGAACCCGCAGAAAATCGAACAGCGTATTGGCCGCTGCCACCGCTATGGCCAAACCCATGATGTTGTCGCCGTCAACTTCCTGAACACCGATAACGAAGCAGATCGAAGAGTATACGATATTCTTTCAAGAAAATTTGAACTTTTCGATGGAGTCTTTGGCGCATCCGATGTTGCCCTCGGTGCTCTGGAATCCGGAGTAAGCTTTGAGAAGCGTATTTTGGAAATATATCAGCAATGTGGAACAGTCAAAGAGATTGACCGTGAGTTTGATAAACTGAATCGTCAGCTCGATTCAAAAATCAATGCGCATGCTGCGGAGCTTCGTTCCATCCTGCTTACCGAAAGCCGAGAAGCTAAGGGAGAAGCCTTAGAGAAGACAAAAGCAGATATCGAGAAGTATCTCCACGATGTCGAATATTGGAGCAAGTTCAGCGAGCCGGAAATGGATCGCAGCTTGTATTATTGGCAAATCGATAACTGGGGTGAACGCATCTTCGGTTCTCATGGAACATTATTTCTCGGAGCCTTTATGGACAACACAAAGCTATTGTTCCCTGTACTCCTGCTTTGCGATGAGAATGGCGAATATATAGACTTTACGGAAGATGATATCGTTTCTGCATTGGAGGACGCGGATGATTCGGATATTCGCTACTTCAAGCCAACAGAGGCAGAACAGGCCAATTTTAATCGCATATACAATCGACTGATTGGCGAGGCCAAAAGTCAGCACGATAAAGCAGTGGCACCAGTTCTCGCCTACAATAAGAGAAAAATCGAGAACTGGGTTAATGTTCAGCGAGAGCAACTGCAAGTCCAGCTTGGAGAATCGAAAAAAGAAGTCGAAGATCTCATTTTTGCGGAGATGACGGCATCGGATTCTCTTGAAAAAAAGGACATTCGTAAGAAGACGGCAGAAGCGAAAAAGCGGATGGACAAGCTTCAGAGAGAATTCCCAAAACGGCAAAATGAAATAGAGAACGAAGCCAAGAATGAAATTGATAGTTTCAATCGTTCTCAAGAGATCAATCCGATACTTCTCGTCAACATTGTTTTGAAGTTCTGATAGGAGGAGCAAATGGCAGATAGATTTAAGTTCGCTGAAGTGCGGCAAAAGGTCATTGATATAATGAAGATGGATCTGCTGGGTCCTAGCAGCGAAGAGGAAGTGCTATCGCAGAACCCACGATTTGAGTATTTAGTCGGGATGCTTGCGCCTCAAACGAATGAGGATGATGGATCAAATGAGCAGGAAGTCGATGGCGATGCCTCTTTTGAAGGAGACGATAATTACACAGCGGGCGAAGAGGACGACAACGAGCCTGTTTCTACCAATCGATTTAAGACACCGTCCTCCATTGGCATTAGCTTTTATGTAGAAAGCGGCACTTCTGGATTTAATGTCGATGTGTCTTGGGGAGACTATGTAAAATCGACTGATAAGACCGTTAATAAGGATGGCAAAGAAATCAATGTCAATACATACACTCGGCATCCGCAGAAAGAGACTATTGCGATTGAGCTGGATTCCTTTAGTAAGAGTCAAGAATATCCGTTAGTTTGTGACTCCAATGTTGTCCTGTATATTTCCAAGATCGGATTACGGCAAGGCTATACTTTGGTAACAGCGTATGTCATTAACCGCCGGAATAATTCCGAAAGTGACATTGCCGGGCTGATGTTTCAGGTCAAGCTGCGTGCCTACTCGCCGAGTGGAGAAAACATTTTCTTTGCTGAGCATATTTGCAGGAAGATTCTTGCAGTGGATGAATTCTACTTTGCACAGCGCCCTATCTTAGGAAGAGGTCGCGGCTGCGCAGCAACTTGGAAGGCAAATGCAAATGGCCGCGCTTCGGAGATATCATCAACATTTATACCGGAATATGAGTTTCCGGGCGTAAGTGCTGCACTGGAAGGCTTTGATCCCTTCTATTTTTCCATGCGTACACTTTCTGTTTTGAAAAATAAAGATGACATCATTGCCCGCCTTAATGTCCTAGCAGATTCGTATGCCTCTTGGATTCAGGAGAAGCTGGTTGAAGATTCCAAGATGGCAGACAAGAAGTTTAGAGAAGAAATTGGCAACGATATCATCAATAAATGCGTCGAGGCATTGAACAGAATCCGCGCCGGTATTCAGCTGCTTGTTGAGGATGCCGTTGTATTTGATGCGTTCTGCTTTATGAACCGTGCGATGATCTTACAGAGAAATATTATGAATTTCTCGAAGAAGCACGGTGCGGGTGTTGAATGTAGCTTCAAGGATTTCGTCGATCCGCGTAAGCCGGAGAACAATTTCGGGTGGAGACCGTTCCAGATTGCCTTCATTCTGATGAATTTGAAAGCGATTGTTGATCCAGCAGGCAAAGAACGAGAGATCGTTGACCTTCTCTATTTTCCGACTGGTGGCGGTAAGACAGAAGCATACTTGGGCCTTATGGCCTTTGTCATTGCAAACAGAAGATTGCGTTCCAAAGATACCGATGAATATAACCGCGATGGAGGCGTAACGGCAATTTTGCGTTATACGCTTCGTCTTCTTACTACTCAGCAGAGAGACCGTATCACAAAGATGGTTTTGGCTGCAGAAATGATTCGCGCAAGGGAATATCCAAAATACGGCAAAGAGCCAATCAGCATTGGATTCTGGGTCGGCGGAGGCGTTACCCCAAATACCTTTGAAGAGCTTAAAGAAGATCCGGAAGATCCGCAAAAGACACGGAATGCTAGGAGCAAGAAGAACCTTATCTATAAGCAGCTTTTAACTTGTCCATTCTGTGGAAAGCCGCTGAAGGATGAGAACTTCTATATTGATATCCCTACAAAGTCGGTTAACATCTACTGCTCGGATAAAATGTGCATGTTCTATCGCTATAAACAGGGCAACAAGATGAAAATACCAGTTTATCTTGTCGATGAAGAAATATACGCAAAGTGTCCGACAATCATCTTGTCCACGGTGGATAAATTTGCACGTCTGCCTTGGGATGTTAATACGAACACCATCTTTGGTCGTGTTGATAGGCTATGCAGTCGCGATGGCTATGTAGCAATTGGCGCAGAGCATTCCAGACACAATCGTACGGAAGAACTGCCGACATCCATATTGACACCGATTAAGCCGTTCCTGCCGCCCGAATTGATTATCCAGGACGAGCTCCATCTGATTACCGGCCCACTGGGAACCATATATGGTGCCTATGAAACTATCATAGAGGACTTGTGTACATATTCTGCTGCCGGAAAGACAATTAAACCGAAATATGTGGTATCAACGGCTACGATAAAAAATGCAGCCGAACAGACCAAATGTCTCTATGGCAGAAAAGAAACTGCCCAATTCCCGCCAAATGGTTTTGAAATCGGAGATAGCTTCTTTATTCGTGAAATTCCGGTTGAGAATGATCCGTTCAGAAGGTATGTGGGCATTTGTGCGTCTGGGCAATCTGTAAAGACCGCCTTGCTGCGAGTCTATGCCATTGTCCTACAGGCGGCATATAACCTGTCTCAAGAAGAGGAATGTAAGGATTACATCGACCCGTACTATACCCTTGTCGGATATTACAACAGTATTCGAGAGCTTGGCGGCGCAGTGCGCTTGCTTCAAGATGACATTCCGGACAGAATCCAGCGCATCAAGAAAAAATATGGTATGAGTAAACAGCGTTTCCTCAACCACAAGGTTGAGATAACTTCACGAATGTCTTCCTACGACATTCCGAAAAAGTTAAGCCAACTGGAGATACCATATACATCTAAAGAATGTCTAGATACTGCCATTGCAACAAACATGATTGCTGTAGGTATGGATGTGGATCGCCTCGGCTTGATGGTTGTAACTGGTCAGCCTAAGCAGAACTCCGAGTACATCCAGGCAACCAGCCGTATTGGACGTTCTTTCCCCGGATTGGTCGTAACGCTATATAACCCATACAGGCCTCGTGACCTATCGCATTATGAGAACTTTACAGGTTATCATTCTCAGCTTTATCGCTTCGTTGAGGGGACCACAGCAACGCCGTTCTCTGCAAGAGCGCGTGACCGGGTATTGCACGCTTTAGTTATTTCGGCAATCCGTTTGCATTATCCGAACTTGGCCAATAATGACGGAGCTGCGGCGATTTCAGAACTGACAGATCAGCAGCTTGATGAGATTAAAGCGTTGATTCTGAACAGGCTGAATATTATCAAGCCAACGGCGAAGGCAGATGCTGAACAAGAAATTGATGATTTTATTTGCAACTGGAAACTTTTAGCTGCGCAGCCGAAAGGCCTTAAATACTATGTCTTCAAGACGGAAAAATATAACCGCTTGATGAATAGCTATGGTGAAGTTTGCACTGATTTCGAGAAGGCAACGCTTCGCTCTATGAGAGAAGTAGAAAGCTCAGCCAACATGTATTATTACACGGAGGAGTAAAAGCCTATGTTTGACAATAATAAATTAGGCGAAATTCGTCCTAATCAGTTGATTACAACATTTGGACCAGGTGCGATTGTGGATGCGGTAAAGGACTCCGTCACCATACTTGACCTAAACTATTGGAAGGAGAAAGGAAAGAAAATCATCGACGGAAGATTGGCCTCCTACTTGAGTGTCGATTGCTTTTATATGCCAAGAACATCTTATAGTGGAGATATTCCGGCAACATCCTTCCCTTATATGCATGTATGCTCCAGTGTCAAGTGCGGAAGGATCTTTGATGTCAGAGATAACTTCGACTTGGACAGGTACCTGAAATTTGGTGTAACCTGCCCATTCTGTCACAAACCGGCGTATCCTTCTCGTTTTATCACGATTTGCGAGAATGGACATATGAACGATTTTCCTTGGAGCTGGTGGGTTCATAATGGGAGTTCCACATGTAAAGGTACGCTGCGCATGTATTCCACGGGCAATACATCTACGCTTGCAGATATGTGGGTGGAGTGCTCGTGCGGAGCGAAGAGAAGCATGAGCGGTGCAACTCAGAAAGAAAATTTTGAAGGCATGACCTGCTCCGGACATCACCCGTTTCGCCCACATCACAAGAATGAGAAATGCGATAAAATCTTGATTCCGTCTCAGCGCGGTGCATCAAACGTCTACTTCCCGGTAATGAGAAGTGCCATTTCTATTCCACCTTGGATAAACCCACTTTACAACTTGATTGATGAGCATTTGCGGTTAATTGATAGCTATGAAGAAGATTTCGGAGACATGGGCTTAGATAAGGCATATCAAAAATTCTTCTCTGCTTTCACAAGAGAGGAATTTGATGCGGCTTTATTGCGGAGAAGGCAGAATATCAAGGAGTTCACAGAGATCAAGCAGATGGAGTACAATGCGATCACACATCATGCTGACCCTGTGTACGCGTCCAATAAGATGCACTTTAAGGCGGAAGAAGATCCGCTGCCTGAGTATTTGCGCCCATATTTCAAGCGCGTGATTCGTATAACACGCTTGCGCGAGGTGCGAGTATTGCTTGGTTTTACAAGAGTTGATGCGCCAGACCCAGACGCAGACGAACAGACCAATATCGTCTTTCTCAACAAAGGAAAAACTGAACGCTGGCTACCAGCTGCTGAGATTCATGGTGAGGGAGTCTTTATTGAGTTTAACAGGGATACCATTGACTCTTGGCTGAGTTCACCGCAACTGAGTGCACTATCTCAGAAATATGCGCAGTGTTACAAGGAATTTTGCGAATCAAAAGAATGGACGATAACCACTTTGAGAGATGCGCGATATGTTCTAATGCATACCTTTGCACATTTGCTGATAAAACAAATGTCAATGGCATCTGGCTACTCATCTTCCGCAATTCGCGAACGAATCTACTTCGGAGATGATATGTCCGGTGTATTGCTCTACACTGGAAGTTCAGATAAGGAGGGCTCTCTTGGTGGATTAGTTGAGTTGGGCAACATCAGCCAGCTTAGAATTCTAATGCGAGATGCATTTCAAGAAGCTCTGGTTTGCACTAATGACCCGGAATGCTTAAATAACACGCCGGCCGGAAACAATTCAAACGGCGCGGCCTGTCATTCGTGCTGCATGATTTCTGAAACCGCATGTGAAAACGGGAATCGAATGCTGGATAGAGGACTTATTGTCCCCATTGATGGTAGGGAGGATCAAGCTTATTTCAAAGCTTTGGTGGAAGAATTATGTCAACTGGATGCATGAACTTGGATATCTTATTAGACCAGATCCTCTCAGATGCTTTGGCGGGGGCGAATGAATCAGTCCGCGCGATTCAAAGGAGATATCCATCTCTTTCAGAGCGAGAAGCATCGGAGATATTTTCTATGATATCGTCAGCAGCGGAGCGCAGTGATGATAGTGCAGAACTGATTATCACTGCATCACCATCCTTTGCGTTGAGAGTCAAACCGACCAAAGTAGTTGTAAACGCAATGCTCTCAAATGCGAAAAGCAGCATCCTTATTACCGGATATTCACTCTCTGACTATTTCAGCGATTTGGTTGATTGTGTCATCCGGAAAAGTCAAGAGGGGGTGCTTGTCAAGTTCTTTGTGAACGATATTGATAGCCAGAAATCTTTTGATCGTTTATGCCGGTATAAGGGCAGATTCTTGAGAATTTACAATTATCCGAAACAGGAAGACAAGATGTCTGCACTTCATGCCAAAGTGATTTCTGTTGATCAGCAGGACACTTTGATTACATCCGCGAACCTTTCCTATCACGGGCAAGAAGGCAATATTGAGCTCGGCACAAAAATCCATTCTAGGGATTTAGCAAGACAGGTTGAAGATGTATTCACCAAGTTGGTGTTCAAGAAAGCATTCGTTGAATTATAAGAATTGGAACTCTTATAGAAAAACTGGCGCAACCCATACATACTAAGCGAGGTATACCCAATGGACATAGATGCAAAACTCAGGCCTTTATACCTTACCCAAATACTGAAGGAACGTACGGACGAGGACCACTACCTGACTACTCCTCAACTTTGCGCCATTCTGAAGGATGAGTACGGTATGGAGACACATCGCACGACGATAAAGAGCGATATTGAGATGCTCCAGCAAGCCGGAATCGGCATACAGGCGGTGCGGTCATCGCAAAATCAATACAACTTCATAGACCGTGAATTCGATATTGCCGAACTCAAGCTGTTGATTGATGCGGTAGAGTCTTCCAAATTCATTACCAAGAGCAAGAGTGAGCAGCTTGTCGCCAAGTTGACTTCATTCGCCGGTGCCTTCAAGGGCAGAGAACTCAAGCGCAATCTTGCCGTTGACGGAAGAATCAAACCAGAGAATGAGCAGATTTTCTATATTGTCGATGTAATCAACGAGGCAATCAACCATCGCAGAAAAATTCGTTTTCAAAAAACTGAGTACAATATTCGCAAGGAAGTTGTGCTGCATAACAATGGTGAAAAGTACACATTCAGCCCATATTCTCTTATCTGGGACGGCGATTTTTATTATGTTGTCGGCTATTCGGATAAATACAAGAGCATTGGAAGTCACCGAGTTGACCGAATCGCAAAACAGCCGGAGATTCTGGATGAGCCTGCTGTGCCGCAGCCTATGGGCTTTGATATGAACAAGTATATCAAGGCGACATTCCGGATGTATAACGCGCCACGCATTGAAGTAGAACTCATCTGCGATAATAGTCTTATGGACGCCATGATTGACCGCTTCGGGACGGATGTGCATACCTACGCCTGCGACCGTCAGAATTTTCGTGTAATCGAAGAGGTTGCTGTCGGCAAGGTGTTTTTCAATTGGATTTTCGGCTTTGAGGGCAAGGTCAGGATTAAGGCACCCGAAAATGTGAAACAGCAGTATGAAGATATGGTGCGTCGTGCGGCTGAGATGATTGAGTGAGAAATAATATTTACAATATATGCTGATCTGCTCATGCAGAAGCACTTCCAGCATATAATCTATTCTCGATAAAACTAAACAACTTAATTTCTGGAGATGGCACTCTGTGCCATCTCTTTTTTTAAAATCTATTGTCACTTACGACCGACACCATCGAAATACCCCCTTGAAATTATAAAATTGCCGAGTATAATAATATTATGGGATTTGAAATCCCATATAGAAACAGAGGTGCTGATATGAGAACAAAGA
>ERZ791861.760-NODE-760-length-17973-cov-2.045597_pt1 | contig 17973 bp, 16 predicted proteins | sample MGYA00510283_ERZ791861 | MGnify/ENA primary metagenome ERZ791861 (study PRJEB30046, sample SAMN00792074) | human gut metagenome | study: EMG produced TPA metagenomics assembly of the A metagenome-wide association study of gut microbiota in type 2...
CCGCCGAAGGCAACGCCCGCAGCCAACAGCGCCAGGGGCAGGCCCAGAATCCCGGCAGCCTTCATCGCATCGGCGTAGGGGGCCTGAGCGGTGGCGAGAGCCGCCAGGCTTTCAGCCGGCGTAATGGCGATCAGGAACCACTGAAAGAGCGCGTTGACCGCAAACACGACGAAAGGCGCCAGAAAAAGCGCACGCGGAATATTGATGCGGGGATATTTAATTTCTTCGCCCATGGCGACACAGGCTTCAAATCCGGCAAAGCACCACCAAATCATGCAGACGCTTGCCGCAAAACTCATCTGCCCTTCCTTGGGCAGGAACGATGGAGCCTGAACGAAAGAGGGGAGATTGATGTTTGGGATCATGGTGAGAAACCAGATCACCGCAACGCCCCAGAAGAAGAACATGAAGCCGTTTTGCAGACGTCCCGCAATTTTGACGCCGCAGACGTTGGCGATGATGAAGCCTGCGGTTACTACGACGGCAATGGCCACGTCGGAGAAGGGGAGCGTCACGCCGAAAGCGGAAAAGAGCGTCTTGAAGTAATAACTGAAAGCCAGTGCCTCACCGCCGGTGACCGCAACCAACGAGATAATGAAGTTCCAACCGGCAAGAACACCGGCTGCGCGTCCGATTCCGACGGAAGCGAACTGGTAGGTACCGCCGGCATATGGCAGAGCTGCGCCCATCTCGGCATAAAGAAGCGCAGGATAAACGCTGATTAGAAGTGCCACGATGGTGGCAAAAATGACTGACGGGCCCATTAAGCCCACGATATTGGAGCCGACGGTGAAAAGCCCCACGCCGATGACAGAACCGGCCGTGATGGTGACCGCTTCTCGCATGCCGAAGCTGCGTTTGAGCGCGGGTGAGCTGTTGAGTTCGCTCATAGAAAAGTCTCCCTGATTTTTGTTGCTTGTTTGTCGGCTCTCTTGTCGGAGCATGAACTGAGCGGTCTGTTGCCGCAGGGAAAATTATCCGGCAAAAACCCCTTGAGAAAAGACGATGCTTCTAGGTAATTGAGCTTGGAAAGCTTGACGCCGAACAAAAAGAAACCGCCCCGGTAGAAACCGAGGCGGATTGCTAATCAATGAATCTCAGGAGGAGATCAGATTAGAACTTGTGGCGCAGGCCAACGATGAACGAATAAGCGCTGGGATTCCATTCCGTTTCAGTGACAGTCTCAGTATGACCTTCAACCTTGTCGTTCATGTAGGACACAACACCATACACGTCCGTGCGCTTGCTGAACGGATAGCTGTAACCAGCCGACACAACCCAACGGGTAAAGTCGTAGTAGTTACCCATGTCTTCGTTCACATCGGACTGTTCAGCATCCACATAGCCGACACCGAACATGGCCTTGCCGCCAGCCAATGGGGCATCAAGACCGAGGCCGATGCTGTAGCCAGTATAAGTTGCGTTGGACAAATCATGAGGAGCTTCATTATTTGCGATGATGCCACCGAGGCTACCGGTTGTAACGGTGTCGAAGTACTGAGCGCCCAAGTAGACCTTGACGACTTCAAAGTCGTAGCTACCGCCGAAAGTCACAGTCAAGCTATCGTCCTGACGGTCACCCCAGTACGTTCCTTTGCCGTTGTTGCTGGCGTAATTGATGGAATCGACAGCGAGATAGGCGGACAGAGGACCATTGTCATAGGTGGCGCCAATGGCATAGAAGCGATCAGCAGTGGCTTCGTTTTCCACTGCAGTACCGGTATGGTCGGCTTCGGCGTTACCCATGGAATACTGAGCATAGACCTTAAAGCCGGCAAAGTCCGGGGTCTGGTAGGCAATCATATTGTCCCACTGGCTCGAGAGGGAGAAGATGTTGGAAGCCTGAGCAGTGTAGTCGCCGTAGGAGGTACCAAACGGGGAAAGGCGACCAATCAACGACCAGGAAGACTGACCGTTGTTGAGGGCACCCATGCGACCAAGGGCCAACTTACCGAATCCGCCTTGCAAGAAGAGGCTGGATTCACGATTAAACATTACGCCGTCGGCACCGGTGTCGGCATCAAAACCATTTTCAAGGATGAAGCCAACCGTCAGACCGTTACCCAGGTCTTCCGTGCCCTTGATGCCCCAACGGGAGCCGGAGCCGTTACCGGAATCCATCGTGAAGCTGTCGACATCCTTGACAGTGCTGTTGTCCATATCAACGTGGGAATAGTTCAAGCCAAGGTCAACGACACCATAGAGCTGAACGTCAGCGGCGAGAGCGGAACCGGCGAAAGCGCCGAGAACTGCAACAGCAGCCAAAGTCTTTTTCATGATTTATCTCCTAGTCTTTTTCTAGACTTGCAAGAGTTGAGTTTTTGCAAAAACCGCCGGACGGAACATGAGTGACGGACCCTTGCGAAGACGCACTCAATCCGGCGGAGTCCTTGCAGGACGGAGACGATCATGGCACCGAAAAGAATTCCATTACAAGAAAATTGTGAAAGTCAATAGCTCAGGGGGGGGGAGGTAAACCCTTGGATAAAATGCAACACACAGGGTTGCAAAATGCGTTTAGGCGTATTTTCGGACGTTGTTGATACGTCGAAAGATGGGAGTTGACGACCATCTGAAGACCTTGGTCAAGCATGAAACCGCAACGCCTTGCAAGCGCCCGTATTCAACGCCTCAGCCGCGGTTTGTTAGACTTCTCCGACAACAACAAAACCTAACAGGAGATCGGTCATGCAAAGCATCCTTCCATGGATCGGCATTGTCATTCTGTTCTTGACGGGGTGGGCCGTTGTCAAGAAGTATCAGGTCAACATGGTGCTTTTGTTGGGCGGCTTGGCGCTCAATATTCTGGCGGTCGCCGGGGGTCTGACGTCTTTCCTTCCCAAAAATGCAGCAGCTACGGGGTTCGTCGGCTTTGATTTCATGGAACTGCTGCGCGCCATTTCACGTACGCAGATTGCCGGCGTCGGTTTCATCATCCTTGTTTCGGGCGGCTTCGCCGAATATATGAAGGCCATCGGCGCATCGGACCGTTTTGTGACGGTTTGCGCCAAGCCACTTTCCCTCATTAAGAATCCCTACTTGATCCTTGCGGCCGTTTTCATCTTCGGGCACTGCTTGGGGCTCATCATTACGTCGGCCGCGGGCCTGGCCATGCTGATGGTCGTGACGGTCTATCCGCTCATCATTCGCGTGGGTTGTTCAAGCCTGGCGGCAGCTGCGGTTGTTGCAAGCGTACTTGCCATCGGTTATGCGCCGGCTTCAGGTGTGGCTGTGATGGCGGCCGAACTTGTGCATCTCGATCCCATCCAGTATTTGGTGCAGTACCAATTGCCGATGGCCGTTCCGACGATTCTTGCGATGGCTGTCGCTCACGTGGTGGTTCAGTATTGGTTTGACAAGCACGACAACATCAAGGGCGAAACAGCTGACCTGCAGGAACTCGAAGAAAAGCGCAAGGTGCTTGAAAACGTTCCCGCGATTTATGCGGTGCTTCCGATTATTCCGATCGTGCTGCTGCTCATCTTCAACAAGATGGTGTATCAGAGCATCACGCTCAATGTGGCCACGGCAATGTTCATTGCCTGGGTGCTTTCCTTCTTCGTGGATTTGATCGTTCGTCGCGACGCCAAGAAGTCGTTTGACCTGAGCTTTGCGATGTTCAAGGGCATGGGCAGCATTCTTACGAGTACTGTGGGTCTTATCTTTGTGGCGGCTTTCTTTGCAACGGGTCTTCAGAACATCGGCATCGTCAATATGCTCATCGAAGGCGCCAAGCACATCGGTTTGGGCGAAACCGGTACGGGCGTGTTCCTGTCGGCCGTGATCGGCGTGGTGACGGTGCTTACGGGTTCGGGCGTTGCTGCCTTCACGAGTCTGGCGCACATCATTCCTGACGTGGCTGCGCATCTCAACAGCGACGGCATTTCGATCATGCTGATGATGCACACTGCAAGCGAAATGCTGCGCGCGATTTCGCCTGTGGCAGGCGTCGTCATCATCGTGGCGGGCTTTGCCAAGGTCAATCCTCTGACAATGGTCAAGCGCACGGCCATTCCGTGCTTGGTCGGCTACGTCACCATGTTGATCACTGTGACTTTGATGTTCTAACTTGCTTGGGTCGATCGTACGGTCGGCCCAATCTTTCAGAAAGAGATGTAGAAAGATGGCTATCGAATTAACCGGGAAGGTCGAAGGTAGCGTTCGTAAGCACAATGAAGCGACGCTGCAGGCGGTGTGGGATAACGCACTTTTGGTATTGCCTCATGAGCAGGATCCCGAGCACGTGATTGAAACGACGCCTGCGGCAGCCTGCAACGAATGCTTCAGCGACCGCTATCCGACCTTGATGTTTGCGCATGGCAGCTCCGGCATCACGACGGCGATTCGGGAATTCGCGCGCTTCATTGCGCAGGAAACCGGCTGGGCCGTGGTGGTGCCCGATTCGATGCAGACGAAGGATCGCATCACTTATGTCTCTCCCGTTGCCCGAAGCGACTACGAAGCGGTGCACGCGATGCGCAGCGAAGAACTTCTTTATTGCGCAAAAAAGCTTTTTGCCGAACCTTGGTTTGGCGGCACCTATGCCGTCGCGGGCACAAGCGAAGGGGGTGTGGCTGCCGCTCGCTTTGATTCCCGCGCATTGGCGATCCGCGAAAAGGCCAAGCTCATTTTCTCGTGGTCGTGTGAGTCGAATTACCACGTTGAAGATCCTCGTTCGGTATTGCCTGACGACCTCCCGGTTCTCAACGTCATGAGCCTTGCCGACAAGTACTTCAGTCAGGCCAACTCGTATCTGGACAACGATGCGGCGTTCGGGTATGCCCGCGAAGTGCTTCAAAATAATCCCAACGCTTCGATTCTTCTGTTGCCGCAGGCTCCGCACACGCTTTTGAACCTTCCGCAGGTGCACGCTGCGGCGGCTGAAATCCTACAGCGCGTGGCGCCGTAGGTCATTGTCGGCGTTTCGAAAGTTACATACAATGCAGGCCTTTCGGGGGCGAAAAGGCGCCCTCGAATCCCGTATGTATATCCGAGATTGGAGTTCGTTCATGTTTGCTTTGTTTCCGGCTCAATTGTCTGAGGTTGACGTCTGTTACGCCCTGATTGATCAGGGCCGTGCATTTCAGCGCAAACAAGGCTTTGTACAGTGGACGGATGACTATCCGCAGCGAGAACACGTTGCCGACGATATTGAAACCGGAAAAGGCTATGCGTTAAAGGATGAGGCGGGTCGCATCGCTGGCTACATCTGCATTGATTTCGGCGGTGAACCCGCCTACGACGCCATCAAAGGACAATGGCGTTCCAAGGAGCCGAGCGGAGTCCTGCACCGTATGGCCATCAGTCCCGATTACCGCGGACAAGGCTTGGGCGGGGTGCTTTTGCGTGAATGTGAACGAATTTGTCAAGAAAAAGGCGTAACGTATCTGCGCGCCGACACGAGCCCCGACAACACGCGCATGCAGCATGTCTTTGAAAAAGAAGGTTATGTGCGCTGCGGATTCGTGGAACTTCGCGGCTCGGACAAAATCGCCTACGACAAACTTTTCGGATAACACCGTCGGAGGCACCCCGTTTCGGATGAAGGAGACAACCATGAAAAAACTCCGATTGGCAGCTGTTCTTTTCGCAGTCTCCTCATTTTTTGCAAGTGGAAATACGTTTGCGGATGATCAATCGCAGCAAATGAGTAAGGCTCCGGAGCGCCTTGACATTACCTTTGATTATCAACGCGGCGGCATTGCCTCAAGTCAATACGCGATCTGGGTGGAAGACGCGGCCGGCAAGCCGGTTCGCACGATTTTCGTGACGCGCTTTACCGCAACGCGTGGGTTTTCCGAGCGGCCGGATGCCGTGCCGACTTGGGTGGCGCGTTTCACTCCCGCCCAAATGACATCCGCTCAGGTTGATGCGGTAAGCGGTGCAACGCCGTCAAATGGCTCTCTGCATTACACCTGGGACGGAAAGGACAACCAAGGCAAGCCTGTTCCTGCTGGTTCGTACACGGTTTTTCTCGAAGGTACGCTTTACTGGGGCACGCGCGTGCTGTATTCGGCGAAGGTTCAGTGGGGCAACGGCAATGCCGGTCTGGTTCCCGTGACGGTGCACAAAACCGGCACGAGCGATCGCAACCGGAACATGATTGCCAACGTCAGGTTCTCGCACACGACGACCAAGCCGTAACTTGCGTTACCACAAACAAAATCGGCCGGCAAGCCGCAGTTTGGCGTTTGCCGACCGATCGCAGGTCTTGAGAATCGCGAGTTGTGAGGCGATTACTTCACGAGACCGTATTTCCACTGAGACGTGCCGTAAGCGTTGTAAACGTTCTTGTAGCCCGTTTCAATCAGAATCTTCGAGGCGTTTTCAGCACGAACGCCTGACTTGCACTGCACCAGTACCTTGTCTTCAAAGTTGGGAACTGCCTTGAGCTTCGTGCCGGGCTTGAGAACCGACATCGGCACATTGACGGCACCCTTGACGTGGCCTTCGGCGAATTCATCGGGTTCGCGAACGTCAATCAACACCACGCCTTCTTCCATCATTTTCTTGGCCACATCCGGCGTCACCTTATGGTAGGACGGATGCACGTAGGTGAGCGGCTTGGCAGGCTGCGGATCCACCGGTTCCTGAGCGCAGGCGATGCCCATGGAAAGAACGGCGGTCATCATGGCGGTAAGGCCGATTCGCATCAAATTCATTTTTTTATCTCCCGATTGAATTTATCTATGTACGCGTATGCAAGCGCGGCTAATGGATTTTCCGATCGGCCGAAAGGAGAGTCAATACGTCATTTGCTCAATTTGTCTTACGCAAGTAACCAAGCAATTGCTGAGAATTGGCGTCGTTCGGGCAAACGGGCGTACTCATGCCAACGTTTCTTTTTCTCGTAACGCGATGACAGACTGAGCCGAACAGACTGACTGAGGGTCTTTTGAGAGAGATTTCTTAGGCCGATCGTCGGAGGAGGACACCGACCTTCGACGTATTGAATCGCCGTTCGCGCTGGATTTACGATAGGTCTCAGCGCGGAAGGCTTCAGGACTCTGTCGAGGCCGGAAACCGGTTACCGCAACGTTGAAATTAGAGAAAAGGATATTTGCAATGGCTCAGTTTATTAAGGATCGCTACGGCTTGCTGATTGACGGACAGTGGGTGGACGCCGAAAACGGAGAAACCTTTGTGACGACCAACCCGGCAAGCGGCGAACAGCTCGCTGTCTGTGCTAACGCCTCTCCGGCCGATGTGGATCGCGCCGTTCAGGCCGCTCGAAAGGCGTTTCCCGCATGGGCGGCGAAGTCGCCGGCAGAACGTGCGGCGCTTTTGCTCAAGATTGCTGACAAGATTGACGAACGCGCCAAGGAGCTGGCTGCTGTTGAAACTCAAGATAACGGCAAGCCGATTCGCGAAACGACGCTCGTCGACGTTCCGCTGTCGTCGGATCATTTCCGCTATTTCGCGGGCTGCTTGCGCGCAGACGAGGGCGAAGCCGTCATGATCGATGAAAATTCGCTCTCCATGGTTCTGCGTGAACCGATCGGCGTGGTCGGCCAGATTATTCCGTGGAACTTCCCGTTGCTGATGGGAGCCTGGAAGATTGCTCCGGCATTGGCCGCAGGCAACACGGTGGTGATCAAGTCCTCGTCTACGACGCCGCTCTCGCTTCTCGTGCTGGGTGAAATTCTCAATGACGTGCTTCCGGCAGGCGTCGTCAACATCATCACCGGGCGCGGCGCTTCGACAGGTCAGGCCATGCTCGATCACCCGGGCTTTGACAAGCTTGCCTTTACGGGCTCTACTGAGGTGGGCTACGACGTTGCCAAGGCTGCGGCCAACCGTCTGATTCCGGCAACGCTCGAACTCGGCGGCAAGTCGGCCAATATCTATTTTGACGACTGCCAGATTGACAAGGCTATCGAAGGTGCCCAGATCGGCATTCTCTTTAACCAAGGTCAGGTGTGCTGCGCTGGTTCCCGCATCTTCGTGCAGGAAGGCATCTATGACGAATTCGTCGCTAAGCTTGTCGAAGCCTTTAAAGCCGTCAAGGTGGGCGATCCGATGGACATGCAGACCCAGATGGGCTCTCAGATCAACAAGCGTCAGCTCGAAAAGATTCTCGGCTGGGTTGAAACGGCCAAGAAGGAAGGAGCAACGGTTCTGGTGGGCGGCGAAGCTGCCAAGGTGCCCGGTTTTGAAGACGGTGCCTTCATGCAGCCGACGCTTCTCGGTAACGTCACCAACGATATGGCGGTCGCGCAGAATGAAATCTTCGGGCCGGTCGCCGTGGTGATCAAGTTCCGTACGGAAGAAGAGGTTGTCGCCATGGCTAACGACTCCGAGTATGGTCTCGGCGGCGCCGTGTGGACCCGCGACATTAACCGTGCCCTGCGTGTGGCGCGAGGCGTCCGTACCGGCCGTATGTGGGTCAACACCTACAATGAATTGCCGGCTCACACGCCGTTTGGCGGCTACAAGAAGTCTGGCATCGGTCGTGAAACGCATAAGATGATGCTTGAGCACTACAGCCAGCACAAGAACATCTACATTTCTCTTTCGGAAGCAAAGAGAGGCTTCTTCTGATTTCCATCTCCTAACCTCAGCTAGTCTGTGCTGACTCAAACGCCTGGGACTCGTGAGTTCCGGGCGTTTTTGATAGGAGATGCAGAACAAAGCCGAGTTTGGCAATCAATCACATCGTCTGGCGGCACCCGTCCAATTTCTTCTCGGAAAGCCAATTTTTCAATGCTTTGGCGACCTCCGGATTGTTCCTTTCCGCAAACGGGAAGTGAGAATTTCCGTGAATGCCGACATCGGGCAGGCGGATTACTTTGGCATCGCCGCCGTGACGGTTAACTGCTGCGGCAAAGAGATCGGCCATTTCAGAAGCCGCGCGCCAGTAGTCGTTGTGAGGATGCGTGGTCTGCGTCTTCAGAATGTAGTCGCCGTAGAAGATCACGATGGGAAAGTGCGTGAGCTTCAGGAAAGCATCCATCGGCACTTCTTCGGCTTTCATGTCCCCTAAAAAGCCGGCGTTCGTGCACACTTTTTGCCAATTTCTGCCTTTGACGGAATTTTTATGTTGCCTCGAAAGACTGACCTGTCCTTCGGTTTGAGTTGGATAAAGACAGAATTTTGTCTTCTTTAAGGACTATATATGATTTGCAAAACTACGCGGAAATGATTTTGAAATGAGGAATCAAATCCGCAAAAATCGCGGAGACGGAAAGAATGCGGAACATATTCCGAATGAGCGAGCGGCAGTCGACGTGGTCGTAAGCGAATTCGGCAACCCAAAAAGGTCACGCGCGGAGAATTTTTCTGCGTGCTCGATCAAATATAAAAGATTACAAATGAGCTGTTATTTTTCTGCTAAACAGCCGTATTCCTGTCCTATCAGGAGGTGAGGACAGCTGCCGCTGAAGCGAAACGATTTAGTTGGATCCGGCATTGCGAAAGGCCTTGGGCGACATGCCGAAGTGTTTCTTGACGTATCTCGTAAAGTAAGACGCCGAAGAAAACGAAAGCTCTTCGGCAATCTGGGCGACAGAGAGTCGTTTGTCGGCGAGCAGTTTCGCAATCTCCTGCAGCGTAAAGAGGTCGATGAAGTAACCTGCGCTGCGTCCGCTTGCTTGCCGACAGATTTCCGAGAGGTAGTGCGGCGTGACGCATAGCTTTTCGGCGTACCAATCCAGATTTCGGTAACGACGAAAACTGCCGCTGGCCAGTTCTTCGGTGAAGCGTCGCAGGAGTTCTGCGGCGCGCGTCGGGAAGTTTTCCGGCAGGCAATTGCGTGCGTGGATGTCGTAGAGATCAAGAATGTGCGCGGCAAGCAGATGTCCGACCATTTCCTCGTGAAAGTAGTGTCCGGTTGCAAGCCATCGTTCGTACAGTCTTTCGATGTCGGTTCGGCAGCGCATGAAGTCTGCTTCGGCCAGACGCATCACCGGGTTTTGCAGCAGCGACAAGTGACCGATGATGCCGTAGTTGGAGCGCAGTGCCAGTCGGTTGCCGATGGAAGGAGACAGTGAAAAGAGCAGCGCCTTGAAGTCGCTTGAGGCCGCAAAGTCCTGAGCAAGCGCCGCATTGGGCAGAATGATGTAGTCGCCCGGAGCCGCGTTGTAGCGCGTGGCCTGGTGTAGAAAACTTAAGTTTCCTTGCGTGAGCACGATATGCATGATGCGAGATGAACCGATGTCGTGCAGCAATTCCGACAGATCGCTGTAAAAACGCAACGCGGCGTCGTTCCGGTTTGTTGGCGTTTCGATGGTGTTTGAGTTCGACAAGGTTGATCTCCGAAAACCACGAAAAGTGACATTTTCTCCCTTATTTGGCTCTTTCGCCTAAAGACGAAAATTCCTAGGATTTCAGACGAAGAAGTGCGGTGTTAATCGCATAGAAATCTGAAAAACAAAGGAAATTTAAGTATGAGAGAAGTTCGTCTGCATAACGGCGTCATGATGCCGTCCGTTGGTTTCGGAGTCTATCAGATCGACAAAAATGAAACGAAGGCGGCCGTTCTTGAAGCGCTGGAAGTCGGTTATCGCATGATTGATACGGCGGCCAGTTACTTCAACGAGCGCGAAGTGGGTGAGGCGATTCGCGAGAGCGGACTGCCGCGCGAATCCGTTTTCGTCACAAGCAAGTTGTGGGTGCAGGACTACGAATATGACGACGCGCTGCGCGCTTTTGATCGCTCCTTATCCCAACTCGGTCTTGACTACATTGACCTCTATCTCCTGCACAAGCCTTACGGCAATTACTACGCCGCCTGGCGTGCTCTTGAGCGCCTGCACAAGGAAGGCCGAATTCGTGCGATCGGTGTGACGAGCTTTTCCAACAAACGCCTGCAGGATTTGTTCCTGCACAACGAAATCAAGCCCGCGGTCAATCAGATCGAAACGCATCCTTTCCAGCAGCAAAAGGACGCCAACGCTTTTTTGAAGGCCGAAGGCATCGTGCACGAGGCCTGGGCTCCTTTTGCCGAAGGACAGAAAGGGATTTTCACCAATTCGGTGCTCACTGAGATTGCTGCTTCTCACTGCAAGAGCGTCGCGGCTGTCATTTTGCGCTGGCTCAATCAACGAGGTGTCGTTGTGATCCCGAAGAGCATTCGCGCTGATCGCATCCGCGAGAACTTCAACATTTTTGATTTCCGTTTGTCTGATGCCGAAATGGCGGCCATCTCTGCTTTGGACGAAAAGAAGAGCCCCATTTACGACGACATGGATCTCGCAACCGTGCGTGCGATCGGCACCTACAAGATTCACGATTAAAAAGGAGGCAGCAACATGAAAACGATTACGCTCAATAACGGCGTTGAAATGCCGTTGCAAGGTTTCGGGGTTTTTCAGATTGCTCCGCAGGATTGTGAGGCGGCCGTTCGAAGCGCGCTTGATGTCGGCTACCGCATGATTGATACAGCGCAGGCTTACTACAACGAAGCTGCCGTTGGTCGCGCCTGGCGCACGAGCGGCATTGCGCGCGAAGATCTGTTTCTTGTCACGAAAGTGTGGATTTCCAACGCCGGCGACGAGCGTGCGGCAAAAAGCATCGACGAGTCGCTCAGAAAGCTTGAGACCGACTATATCGATCTTTTGCTGATCCACCAGGCTTTCGGCGACTACTACGGTACGTATCGGGCGATGCAAAAAGCGTTGGAGGCTGGCAAAGTCCGGGCAATCGGACTGAGCAATTTTGTCGACGCACGCTTTGTGGACCTCGTCGAAAATATGGAAGTCAAACCCGCCGTTTTGCAGCTCGAAACCCACGTGTTTTCTCAGCAAAAGCGCATGCGCGGGCTGATGGCTCCTTACGGCACGCGTCTGATGGCCTGGGCGCCGCTTGCCGAAGGCAGAAACGGCATCTTTACGCATCCTACGTTAACGGCAATCGGTGCAAAGTACGGCAAGACGGCAGCTCAGACGGCACTGCGCTTTTTGATGGCCGAGGACGTCATCGCGATTCCGAAGTCGGTGCACCGCGAACGTCTCGTAGAGAACTTCTCGATTGATGACTTTGAACTTTCCGCCGAAGATCTTGACGCCATTCGGGCGCTTGACGGAGGAAAGCCCATGTTTGCCGATTTCAACGATCCAGCGCTGGCAAAGTTCCTGTTGGAGTACGACGCAAAGTTCAACCCGGAGCGTCAGTAGAAAACACAAACAGACTAACGAATAAAGCCTTCCCCGATGCACCCTGAATCGGGTGTTTCGAGGAAGGCTGCAGTCACGCAAATCGACGGTGCCGGTTTGCGGTTGGTTTGCTTTGGTCTTAGAGAGACGGCATTTCGACGCGGTAGATCACGTTCTTGTTGCCTTCAAGGCCGAGGATGAAGAGTTCACCGTTGGCGACGGTAAGCGAGTGCGGCTTGACCATTTCGGGCAGAGCGAACGTCTTTTCAATCACGGCGCGCTCGGGATCAATCACCAGCAACGTGTTGTACTGCGCGGAGACAGCCAGAAGCTTGTTACCCACGGCTTCAAGACCCACGGCGTAGTAGTCGAGCGGCTTGCCGATCTTGCCGAACGATGCGTGCGCCTTAAGGTTGCGCTCGGACAGAACCTTGCGGTCGCTCATGTCAAACGTCGCCAGAATCGAGTGCTTCTGCTTGTTGTCCGGTACGGTCAGGATGTGAGCCTGATTGAGTGCGTCGAATGTGACGTTGGTGGTGTAGCTCAGACGGGCGCGCGAGGTATTAAAGCGGGGACGCGCCGTCTTCCAGACGTCGGCAAAAGCCGGAGATGCTTCGCGGAAAACGCGCCACTGCCACCAGGGATCAACCTTTTCGGGGTCAACGAGCTTTGTCCCCCATAACGTCTTGTTCTGCGCCATGGCCACGAGATTGTTACCCCAGAAGTCGGCGTCGACCGTCACGCGGATGTCGTTGCCGTTAGGTCGATCGAGAATGGCGTGATCAGTTACGTTCTTGATGGCGCTGTCGGTGTAGTAGATGCCGGCATTGTTCGTCACGAAGGCAAACTTATTGAGTTTTTCGTTGAAGCTCACACCCGTGACGGTACCTAGACCGAAGACACCTTCGGGAGCAAACGGCAGTTCCGTCTTGCCGATCAGCTTCAGATTGCCGGAAGTGGGCAGGGGAGCCGCTTTTGGATCCGTGTTGAACGTGCGCTTTTCATTGACGCCGACAACGTAGGGCGTATCAATGTCACGCGGACCGCGAAGAGACCACGAGGAAACTGCACGTTTCCACAAGCTCATCGTCCAGTCTTCGCTTGCCTTGGTGATGTCGAGCGTAAAGCGAATCGGGCTGCCTTTGCCGGCAAACGGAGGAACGCCGTTTTCAAGGAAGGCCTGGAAGGCGTTCGAGCAGCACACGGCAAAGCTCATGACTACTACAAACTTCGAGTACTTGGAAAGTGGCTTGATCACCTTGCGGGTGCCCGCGAGATCTTGACTTACGGGATTGTTCGGACGAACGAACAACAGGATGACGACAAGCGCGAGCACGGACACCCAATACACAAAGACGCCCCAGGAGTATGTGTGGGCACCGAACATGGCGTCGCCGAAGCCCTGTCCTTGATCCTGATGCAGCAGCATGCTTGTGTGGCGCAGGGTCATGTAAAGCCCGAAGAACGAACTAAAGGCCATGGCGGCTAGATAACGCATTCTCAGGCCGTAGCGAAGGACCATGACGCCGAGTACGCCGATCAGAATCATGCCGGTACGTTCAAACCAGCACAGGGTGCAGGGACTTTCGCCGATGATATAGCCGAGCACCACGTTGGCGATGCCCACGGGAATGGCCAGAATCAGCAGAACTTCAGTGGCAATGAGCAGATTGAAGTTCTTTTCGCTTTCGAAAAATTTCTTCAGCATCGCACTCTCTCCTTAGATCGCACCCTGAGGCACAAAAAAGCCCGTAGAGGCAATGAGAAACATCACGACGCAAATGCCAAGGCCGAGAAGAAAACAGGAAAAAGCCAGGTTTTCTTTCTCGGGTTTAAGCCAGGCCAAGCCGACACAGGCCGACAGGGCTGTTAACATCAAAAATTCCATAAGAACACTCCGATCTCGTTGATTGAAAAGGTTTTTTAATTTTCTGGCGGCGGATGGTACAGAGGTTATATATAATTAGCAAATAAGAATTATTTATTTTCCATAATGATTTTTTATGAGATTGTCTGATTATGAATGCGTGCGGGTCTTAAGCGAGGAGGGAGCGTTTTCGGCAGCGGCTCAGCGACTGGGCATGACGCAGCCGGGACTTTCGATTTTGATCGCTCGATTGGAAAAACAGTGCGGAGTCAAACTGGTTGATCGGGCTGCAAAACCATTGAAACTCACGTCAGAAGGCGTCAAGTGGATTGAAGTTGAAGCTCAAATCGAGGCCCTGCGGGAAAACAGAAGGCGTTATTTTGAGGATTTGAATCGTCTTGAGGGTGGTAGCATTACGATCGGCGCAAATGCCTGTCGATCGGTGACAATGCTGCCCGAAACGCTCAGAGAGTTTGTGTCTCGGTATCCCGCCGTTCGCGTACATCTGTGCGAGGTGCCTCCGGGTGCCTGTTCGGATCGGCTCGAGCGCGGAGACTTTGACTTTTCGGTGACGCTTGAGTCATGTCTTTCCGAGAAAATGCTCTACCGCACCGTTGCTGATGAACAGGTCGTCGTTGCCGTGCCGCCGCAGGTCGACGCCAGCCGGCTTTCGACAGGTCACACCTTTTGCGATCGCCCGGTCTTTGATTTTGAAGCTGCAGCTGACGAGCGTTTCATTTTGCTTGATCGCGGCATCAAGTTTCACGACCTTTTTCTGGACGTCTGTCACAAACACGGGCTTGAACCGGACATTCTGCTTGAGACCGAATCGATCACTACCGTGATGGAACTTGTACGGCAGGGACTCGGTTTCGGTGTCGTGCCCGATGTGATCGCGCGTCGTATGCCGGAGACGACCGTTCAGTTTCTGTCGATTCAGCACGTGATGCCGATGAATCGCGTGGTCGTTGCCTGGATGAAGGATCGTTATCTGAGCCGAGCTGCGCAAACCTTCATTGACATGCTCTGCGAGCACTTCCGAGCATGGAACACGCAGTTCATGACGGAACCTGCGAGAGGCGAGGACGCACCGTACTGCGCTCGCGCGGGTGTGCGCAGCGCTGTGGAGTGATCAAACGGATTCCACATATCAAAATGCCGGCAGTCCGAGCGGAATGCCGGCTTTTGTTCGAACGGGTCGGTGTCGGCCGCGGGAACGGAAATTCGACAGTCTGAAGATTGTTACCGATTTATTTCAGCAGTTCCTTGGGCGGTTCTTCGCCGAACCACTTCACGTACATCTTGGTGAATTCGCCACTTGTGCGCGCCTTGTCGATGGCCGCGTCAATGGCCTTCATCAACTCAGGCTTATTCTTGCTCACGGGGAAACCGAAGGATTCGCTGTTGAGAACCGTCGGCAGGTGATAGTAGGTCTTGGCGGTCTCGGGGCGAGCGGCAAGGAAGTAAGCCGTCACGGGGCGATCGGTGATAACGGCTTTGCAGCCCTTGTTGCCGAGCTCGAGATAAGCGTCGTTGATCGTGTTGAAGTTGCGAACCTTCGCGCCCGGGACTTTGGCGGCTCGCATGGAACCCGACGTGCCGATCTGAGCGCAGATCGTGCAGTTTTCAATGTCCTTGACGCTCTTGATCTTATCCTTGTCTTCGGCGCGCACGAGAATCGACAGGCCGGAGATGTAGTAGGGCTTGGAGAACAAAACGCGCTTGGCCCGTTCCGGAGTGATCGTGAAAGCAGAGGCGCCGACATCGGTGATGCCCGTGAGCATTGACGGAATGATGGCGTCAAAGCCCATGTTGGTCACTTCAAGCTTGCGGCCCATTTCTTTTGCCACGTACTCGAGCAGGTCGATTTCAAAGCCTTTGAGTTTGCCCGTTTCGCTGTCAAAGAAGACAAACGGCGCGTAAGTGCTCTCGCAGGCCATGCGAAGCACCTTGGCATCTTCGGCCTGAGCCTGAACCGAGAGGGTGGCGGCAGCGGCGCAGACAACGGCCGCGATGGTCTTTTTCATGTGTCGTGACTCCCTTGTGTTTTTTTGCATTCACAACAAGCGCGCAAAGACTAACAACAAACACCGGGTATCGGACTACGACTTTTTCGTTACCGTATCCGATCGAAGTCAAAAAAGTTGAAATTGATCGGGCAATTAATGTCGGCAAGCTTGCGATTGGCCTTGCAAACCTTGCATTGATGCTTGATCTAAATGCGCAAGCTATTGAGATTTTTCTGCATTCCGATTGATGCGAAACAGCCGAAAATAACTTCAACGGCATTTTGTCGACTGGAGGAAAGAAATGAAGCGCAGAGTATTGATCGGCGGCGCGATGGCCGCAGGAGTCGCAGCCGGATTGCCGATTGCCTCGGCCGCACCGGAAAAGACCGGCAAGGCGGTACGTGCGGTTGCCAAGGTTGACGATGGCAGCGTTGTGAACGTTCCGCTTGCCAAGCGCACGGGGCCGAAGTCGGTGGTCTATTTCACTCGTGATTTGTCAGCTGACGGCTTGCGCAAGATCGTTGCCAAGGTTTCTACCGTTCTCACCGGCAAGGTGGCTGTGAAGCTGCACACAGGCGAAAAGGGAGGCCCCAACATCCTGCCGCGCGAGTGGGTTAAAGAGCTTCTTGCAAACGACATCAAGAACGCCACGATCGTCGAGACCAACACTTATTATCCGGGGGATCGCGATACAACGGCCAAGCACCTTGACACGCTCAAGGTCAACGGCTGGACGTTTGCGCCCGTGGACATCATGGATGCCGACGGCACCGCGATGATTCCGGTCAAAGGCGCCAAGCACATCAAGGAAATCAGTGTGGGCAAGGGTTTGCTGAAGTATGACAGTCTCCTGACGCTTACGCACTTCAAGGGACACACGATGGGTGGCTTCGGTGGCTCGAACAAGAACATTTCCATCGGCTGCGCCGATGCACATACCGGTAAGAAACAGTTGCATGCCGGAGCTACCGGTCAGCAGTGGGGTATTACCGGCCCTGAATTCATGGAAAACATGGTCGATGCCACCAAAGGCATCACCGACCACTTCAAGGGACACGTCTGTTACGTCAATGTTCTGCGCCGCATGAGCGTGGATTGTGACTGCGCAGGAACGTCAGCCGAACCGCCTCGAGTGCCTGACATCGGGATATTTGCTTCGCTGGATCTGCTCGCGGTGGAACAGGCCTCCGTGGATGCCGTCTACGATCTGGGAGAGGCGAGCGCGCCGCTGCGTGAACGCATTGAAACGCGTCATGGTTTGCGCCAGCTCTCGGCCATGCGTGAAATTGGGCTGGGAAGCGAAAACTACGAGATCGTGGATCTGGACAAGGCCTAAACTGCGTTAGAACCTCTGATTTTGGACTCCGAGTCGCACGATCAGTACCGATCAAGGCGGCTCGGAGTTTTTTTCCGGCTGGGCAGAACTTTCTGCCAGACGATGCAATGTTTTTCTTGAGCACCGAAAGAAGGAAGCTTACTAGCCGCCGGCAATGAATGCTCTGGCGCCGGACCCCATGAACTGTACGCCGATGCAGATCAAGAAAAAGCCGATGAGTTTGCTAAAGACAGCCATGCCCGAGGGACCCATACGGGTTGCACAGAATTCGCTTGAGCGCAGCGTGACCCATGCGATGATGCTCGTGACCAGGATGGCCAACGTGGTGAGCAGGAAAGTTTCTGCCATGGAGGCAAATTCGGGAGCTTCCGCAATTTTTGTGGAGTAGCCGATGACGACGGCGATGGTGCCCGGTCCGGCGATGCCGGGCATTGCCAGCGGAAAGAATGAATAGTCCTCCTTACCGCGCTGAACCGCCGGGGCATTGTTCGGACCTTGGCCTCCGAACAGCATTTGTGTGCCGATGATTGCGATCACAAAGCCGCCCGCAACGCGCATGGCGCCGAAACTGATGCCGAAAAAGGAAAGGATCAGATTGCCGCCGATGAGGCTCACGAACATCACCGCGAACGAGTAGATAGCGGCAAGATTGGCCTGTTGCTTGCGTTG
>ERZ791861.769-NODE-769-length-17830-cov-2.200000_pt1 | contig 17830 bp, 11 predicted proteins | sample MGYA00510283_ERZ791861 | MGnify/ENA primary metagenome ERZ791861 (study PRJEB30046, sample SAMN00792074) | human gut metagenome | study: EMG produced TPA metagenomics assembly of the A metagenome-wide association study of gut microbiota in type 2...
CCAGTTTTTTGTGAACTTCTACCCAGTCTGGTTCTTGGTACGCCTTCGTTGTCGGCGGGTAAAAAGTCTCCAATAGCTGCGTATCGGGCAATTGGATCGACTCAGCCACTTTGGCTTCGCCGTGCGATAGCGCCATTTGAAAAAGGAAACTCACCGTGGATTTGGGAATCCCCAACTTCTGTGCGGTCACACAGATTGTACGGCTGCTCTGCATGCAACCAAGCAGTTACCTCAGAAGGGGAACTGGAAACTTGTTCATGAGCCCTCCGGTTGGTTAAACAGAGGACTTGGTCTATCACTCCTGGGGGCCAAATGTTTGAGAAGCATCGTGCGAATCTCTACGATTTCTCATGTGTTACGCTACTACAGTTTGTTAATTCTTAAGGTGTCACGTCACTAGACCGAAGCGCTAGCCGCTGAGCATACCCCCTCGAATCCTGACGTAGGCTTCCTCGGAGAACAAAAGGATGTTGTCTATCACCCAAAAAAGTATTGTTTAACTGTCTTCTCTACAATATTAAAAAAATCAATATTAACCTATAAATACCTTCACACCGAAATATCAATGACAAATGTTCTAGCCATATTCATTTCCTGCTATTTACAAACACCACACATTTAACTACTATTTAACCATGAAGATTGCCATTTTCGGAACTGGATACGTAGGGCTATCGCTTGCTACCCTTCTGTCTCAACACAACGAAGTAGTTGCGGTTGACATAGTAAAAGAAAAAGTCAATCAAATTAATTCACGAATCAGCCCAATCAAAGACACTGAAATAGAAAAATTCTTTAAATCTAAGAATCTGGATCTTTTAGCAACATTAAATCCTAAAGTAGCTTGCGAAAACGCCGATTTTGTGATTATTGCGACCCCTACCGATTACGATCCGAAAACTAACTTCCTTAACACTCATTCCATTGAAGACGTTCTAAGAATACTGGATGAGATAGGATGTCATGCTCCTGTTATCATTAAATCCACAATTCCAGTTGGATATACAAATAAGTTAAGTCATCTCAATCATCGAGAAATTATTTTTTCACCAGAATTTCTAAGAGAAGGCAAAGCACTTTTCGACAATCTATATCCCTCCCGAATTATTGTGGGAAGCGACTCTGTTGCTGCAAAAAAATTTGCTCAACTTCTGTTAGATGGTGCAGCCCAAAAAAATGTTCCTGTTATTTTTATGCCATCCGCTGAAGCAGAAGCAGTTAAACTGTTTTCTAACACGTACCTTGCCATGCGAGTTGCATTTTTTAATGAATTAGACAGTTATGCCATAGAGAAACATCTTAATCCAAAAAATATCATCGATGGTGTTTGTCTTGACCCACGAATCGGTTCACATTATAAAAATCCATCATTTGGATATGGTGGGTATTGCCTTCCAAAAGACACCAAGCAATTATTAGCAAACTATTCAAATATTCCACAAACTCTCATTGAAGCCATAATTAATTCAAATCAAACCCGAAAAGATTTCTTAGCAGGAAAGATTATTGAGAAAGATCCAAAATGTGTTGGCATTTATCGGTTGATCATGAAGTCAGGTTCCGACAACTTCCGAGCCTCTTCAATCCAGAGCATCATGAAACGACTTAAGGCTAAAGGCATCCGTGTTGTTGTATACGAGCCCACCCTTAAAGATCAAAGCTTTTACGGTTTTCCACTGATCGCAAATTTGTCTGAATTCAAAGCTCAGTGCGACATCATCATAACCAATCGAAAATCACCAGAACTGATAGATGTACTAGAAAAAGTTTTCACCAGAGATATTTATGGTGACAATTAATTAAATCCTTCACATTTTTTGTGGAATAGATGACATTGCAACAGATCAGATGAAATCTTCGCTTTTTAATCCGTAACTCTAGAGAGAAGATACGTCAAGTTAGGAAACTTTCTATCCCCTGCAAATCCAACAGGTCACGGTGTCATTTGCCCTCAGCCCAATGATGAAGGTGTCTGTCGTACGATGCCGCTACGTAACAGTGCAAACAGCTTGCACAAAAACTCCTCGGCATTTTTAAGGCGGAATTCTGCTCACATATCGGCTCCGTGTAGACGGATTAACCTGCATCTATGACGGCGCCGTATACAAATACGGCCATCTGTCTGGCCTCTACTGATCTGGTCATTGAATACGCCACAATAAAAGCGTGCGGCATTCCGATGCATAGCAAAGCTTTCATTGGTGGCTCCTACATGGTTGGTCAGCCAGCAACAGAGAACTTCGATCGCCATGAGCCATGGACGTTATCGGTAGCGTCTTGACGAGCGAATCCAAGCGATTACCCGATAAGCCAAATACGTAGGCGCTAACGAAACCAAATTCCCATGTTGGGAAAGGACTCCGAGTCCAAAACAGCACATTTGCCGGTTTGCTCAAAAGATCCATAAAGTTGAGGCCTACGAGAATATATTCCGAGCCGTGCAAGCAATCCGTAGCTGCTTACCTGAAGAAGTAGGCAATTTGCACCCTTACACGAGCCAGTTACGTGGGTTATACAGCGCAGTACTGGGGGGGGGGCGAGATATCACCACGATACTGATCTATCTTGAGCACACCAGAAGGCGCATCTGCAACGCTGTCAATGTTAATTTCCTCGCGGACATTGCCACGCAAACCAAAGCAACGACGTTGGCGGCAAACCGTTTTGAAAAGTATTCGCCACAATACCTGCAGTACATTTGAGCAAGTTCCCTATCTAAGATAGCAACAAAACCTTAGCAAAACAGGGAAACTCGGGCTCTGCAATTCGAACATATTGAGCACTATTGCTGACAGTCTTGCGCCACGTTGATGGACAGTGTCGACGAGATCATGCTGAATCTTGCGAAAAAGTTCGCTGTCAGGAAGAATAGGCACAGGCATCTGGCTCGGGGAAAAAATGCGATCAGGTTGGCGGTGATCTTCTGGCCTAGTAGTTATATCGGTGTCCGGGTTGAGCTATTGAGAAAAAAGGAACGAAAAAGTTCAAAAAGAATATATAAGTTTGCCTGATGCCATCTGTTCATTTCATTTGTTAATGTATATGATCTGCCATCAAATAAATTACTTACCATCAACACTAAGTTTAAAAAGCTCAAACAAGGAGCAGATCGTTGCTCGTTGATTTTTGTAAAAAATATTCTGTTCGTGTAATCTACCTACACCAAACATCAACACTCAAAGCGTTAAATTAATTGGCGCGAATCATAAAACGCTCTTCAAGAGGGCGTTGATTTTGAAATATCACTATCGTTTATAATAACATCTCATTTGTTTACACTTTTTCTCACAAATAACACATTACATATCAAAATTTATTCATCACATCCATATATCAAATATTTAATTCTACCTGAGATACAAAGAAGCTATGAACTACCAAGAGAAAGCCGCATTTATCATCCCCACTTTTAACTCTGAAAAATATATTTCTCAGTGCTTAGATTCCATTTTGAATCAAAACTACAGCAACTTCATAGCAATCATAATCAATGACGGATCTACTGACAGCACAAGCGCGATATTGGACATTTACAAGAAAAAAGATAGACGAATCATAGTTATAGATCAAAACAACCAAGGCCAAGCGGCAGCTAGAAATGTAGGATTAAATGTTGCACTAAAAGATAAAGAAATCAGCTATATCTCTTTTATTGACAGCGATGATTATATTGACCCACTCTTTTTGAGTGATCATATTTCTAGCTTGATAAAGAATCACGCTGATGTTTCAATTTGTGGGTATGCTAGCACCAATGAAACCTGCGAGGAGAAAAATTTTTATCCAGAAAAATTTCTTTCTGAAAAAGACTTCATAAAAATGATTTTTTCTTATGGAGAATGGAAATCAACGTACAGTTGCGGAGGGATGGTTTGGAAACAACTGTACAAAGTTGAAGCAATTAGAGATATAAGATTTACAGAAGACAAAAATGTAGTTGAAGATGAAATCTTCTGTCTGAAAGTTGCCAAGTCAGTATCAAAGTTTGTATATATTCCTAAAATTCTCTATTACTACAGATGTGTACCCGAATCTCTGACACATCAAAAAAAATTAATATACGATTAGTCAATGGCAGAAAAATATGTTTTGATTTATCAAGACATTTATCACAAGACGTAAAGATGATTGTTTTCAGTAAATTTTTAGAGGCCACTTTAAATGTGATAAAAAACGACGATCTTCAATATGACATATCTTTGTATAAAAAAGATGCCATTGCCGCTTACGAACTGAATTATATTACAATAAAAACACTTAAGCGGTATTTTCTTTTTTGTTATGTTCCGCGCTTAACTAGGTTTATGTACTCATTTGAAAAACGACTTAGAACATTCAAGTACAAAATACTTAAGAAATACACAATCGCTTCATAGTTTTTTTTCGACAGGGTTGAATGGGTACTAACAAATACGACTATCGAAATCCGGCTTTCTACCCATACCTTAGTTTTTCGGAAACATCCATTTATGGCAACGTCTTTATCATCAATGGCAAACAAGCTCGGCTTCAAAGAGCTATTGAAAAAATCCATTTATTCGGTCGATGATCCCTAGTAAGCAGCCAAAAGCGTTCTTTCGGTTGCTGTCGGTAAAGCAATCGTCAGATTTGGGCGAGTGACAGGGTCAAGCACAAACTCGAGCGAATGCCCCTATCTCATCTCGGGATGGACCAAAAGACTCGGATCGCCATGCAGCATTCTTCCGGCGCCAATGTCTTGGTGTGGTTCCACAGCAATCACGACGTCCAACCAAAGGATGCAACGAGCGCCGACGTAGTGTCCGGGATGGACAAGTGTAGCTGCTCGCTGGTCTTCAGCCTCTCGTTACGTACTGCCCAAACCCGATCTTCCACGTGCTCATAGAAAGCTCGGTTCACAGCATTGAGCAACTTTGCTCATGAGACATTCGTATAAGAACTCCACCGGGTCTAAGCTTTGATAATTCGGAAGCTTGACAAGTTCCAGAGCTCTCATCAGGATGCCGCCGGCGCACAGCTCAAGGCAAACCTCTTTAAAGTCCATGACCGAGACTCATCGTTCACTCCCCCTCATCGGTAGTTGTTTCTGATATTGGCGTGAACCAGAGACAAATTGTCGTCCGCGACCCTTTGATCGTTGCCAATGTTGGCCTCCCGGTTGTTTTCTTTGGCTCACATGATCTGCTCACATCTTTTGCGCGTTTCTTGATAGGTAACGTTGCCGTACTCGAGGCGAGTGCTCAGAGCCTGGTAGATGACGGAGACCGGTAAAGCTTGAAGAGCCTCATCAAGGCATTGCTAGCTCGGCCGCAAGGAAAGTGGTTTTTCCCTTTTTTAGATGCCGCACCGGACGATCGGCAAAGTCTTCCGGCAATAGGTGAGTCTTGTTGTCCTTTGTGTTCTTCTATTGCTTGTGCTCGGTGAAAAATATGGCTAATAGGAACGGTGCTTCCTAACCATTGAAACCCGGGGATTCCTATCTACTGAAACCCCAAGTTACGGCGCCTCCAAAATCCAATTTACGGTGTTTTCCCATGCTCGTACTCCTGAGCTGCCGGCGGCGGCAGCACCGATAGAGGACTGCGCGACTTATCCACATCCTCGGCCGCTCAGCCTACTTAATGGGCCGTAGGCCGAGGTTGTGGGTAAGTCGCGCAGTCTGACCCGTGGTATCTCAAAGCCGCCGCGTTAGCCTATGGTATGGGGAGCGGGCTCCCCTTTGATCAACTACCGACCGGCAGTATGAGATTCACTTCGTCTCATCATCCTGCGGCACTCCACCGTAGATTTCCTTTTCACGCAGCGATGGGCCTTTCAATTCCAGTCTAATCGCCCTTTGCACGAGGCGATCAAGGATTGAATCTGCCACTGTTGGATCTCCGATAAATTCCGCCCAGGTTTCCACGGGTGGCACTCCCGAGGTCAGGATGCTCGTTCATCCGGAACATTGATTTATGATCTCGTACAGGCCGGTGCGATAGAGGGGATCGATTTCGATTCCGGAGGCTACAGCCCAGTCATCAATGTGGAGCACGTCGAACTTCGAGAGATCACGCAGGAATTTGAATTGCATGTCACTCCCTGCCTCTGTTGGTCTCTGAAACCGTGCATACATCCGCAAAAGTGTTGTGCATGCGGTACGACTTCACCTTGTAGCCTTTCATGCAGGCCGTCTGGCAAATTGCATCGGCCATCCATGTTTTACCTGTACCTGTTGTACCCGTGATGATGCAGTTCTGCTTGCGCTTCACCCAGTCCAGTGAGAAGAGATTGTTGACTCTGGTCATGTCCACCTGGCGGGCAGGATCTTTGTCAATACGGGGATAGCAGGCGTCTGCAAACTCAAGATTTGCTTCTTGCAGACGGCGAGCGAGTGCGACTTCATCACGACGTTCGATCTCGGGGCTGAGCAGCACTCCGAGCCATTGATGGATGCTCCAATTGCAGCTGTCCTCGTCAAGCGACAATTCAGCAGCATGCTCGATCAACGACGTCAGCCGGAGTCGCTTGGCCATGATTTTTAAATTCATCCATTGAATGCGGAATTAGATCTTTGTTGATTTTGTTCATTTTTTTACCTTACTTGTAGTTTCCACGAAGATTCTTGTGCATGATGGGAGCGCTTGTTCGGATTCGGTCGTCTCCCAGATCCAGCGTTCTGTTTGTCGTAAGGGCAAATTGGTACTGTTCACACAGCTCTTTGATGTACCGCGCTCGGAAAACCCGGTCTTCCAACGCAGAACCGATGGCTTTGCATATCGTGGCGGGCGGGTACGTATTGAAGAGACCGCACACGCTGCCGCAGATGCGGCCGCTCGGGAATCCGCCCTTGTTGTCCTTAAGACTGACAACAAACTCCGTTGCGAGTTTTCTGGGCAGTCCCTTGTGCACAAGGGTGTTTACCCAATCTTCTGCAGTTCGTCGGTAGTGCTTTTCTGCCGGTGTCAGATGCTCCCGAAGGATGTGCGTTTTATCGCCTCGCACATTGGTGCATCGCTTATGTATTCCGAGGACCTTATGAGTGTCCTTGTCGTAAATCTCAACGGTATTGCGTGCAATGCGCACGGCGACGGACTTGCCGATGTAGGTAACGGGGACGCTGTAGCGATGGCCTGCCTCTGAGGCGATGCGTACGCAGTGGGCTTTGTCGACAGTCAGTACTCGCCATTCGCCTGGTTCATAAGGCATGCCGGGCAATGCGCGCATATGCGCTTTTTCCTGCTGCTCGTAAATCTCACGACGTGAGGAGTTGCAGTTGCGGCCGCGGAATGGCTGACCGTTGATGGCATCAAACCGTTTGCGTACTTGTTCATTTACGTCCTGCAGATCAGACGCTACGAGTGGTTGATCCAACGTCAACTCGGCAATGATCCAGCGCTCGACGGCGTGCACCGCGGCCTCAACTCGACTTTTCTGCTGAGGCGTGGCCGGCTTGCATACCCAAGGTTCCATGCCATAGTACAGGCACAGAGACTTAATGGCAGGGTGAGCATTGCCCTCGCGCCAGCCGTCCCGATTAACGAGAGCCAGCGCGTTGTCCATCACAAGACACTCGGGGACTGCCCCGAAGTACTCAAGTGCATCAACGATGCCTGCGATCCAGCTGGGCTGTTTCTCGTTGCTGAACGCCTCGGTGAACATCATGTTGCTGTACGGCAGTGCGGCGACAAACAGCTTGCAATGCTGAATGCAGCCGTCGCCGTCGATCCATGGCAGGAGATCACCGGCAAAGTCGATTTCCATGCGCTGACCTGGCACTCGCTCAACATTGCCGCCCACACTTACAAGTCCGTTATCGAGTCTCCATTGGGCAAGACGTCGGCAAAAGGATGAGTAGTTGTAGGGCGTAACTCCGGCCTGAGCGAGATAGCGCTCGTACAGGAACCGCTTCGTTACGTTCTTTCGCTTGAGCTGGGTGTTAATGCTTGCCCAGTCGGGCTCTGTGCGAGCGAGAGGGCTTGGCGGGTAGATGAGGCTGATAAGCTCGGAATCGCTGAACGCCAACAACTGCTTGGTTGACTGCCCGGTTTGATCCGCCGCCTGAGCAATGCGGCTTACTGAGGCCTTGGACGTTTGTGTCCGTTGGGTAATCTGACTATAGGACAGTCCCTCCTCAAGCCCTGTCAGAACATTACGAAGTGTCTGAAATGAAAGCTTTTTCATCAGAGTTCCTCCTTTTTGGGTTAAAGGGAACTCCAATGATGGCGTTATACATCTTCAATGGTTCCAATAATTAGGAATAGGGTTTCAATGTTTAGGAATCAGGGGTAAACCCTCCCCCGTTTCAATTGCTAGGAAAGCGGGGTTTCAGTAAATCGGAATCACCGATCCAAAGCGTCAAATTTTCCAAGCTGCAGGAGTTTTGGTGCAATTTGCTATAGATCTAACAGGAAATTGATTGTCATTAAGATAAATTGACCGTTATATTTCTGTCTCCAAAAAAATTTAAGACGGCTAGCAGAGCATTGGTGAAAAACCTGAATTTGTAGAACTGCCCTTGAATCTTGCTGCCCGTATTTCTAGCGCCAGTCATCCTTGTCTATGAACGATGGCGCACTTACAAATGAATTAAATTCTTCATCTATGGCCCATAATATGATAAGCTGTAACAAAACGAACCCTTATTTCTTGTATATTCTCCTAGAGTTCATTTTTATCAGAGCGACTTACGGCGATATTTACTCTTTTTGAGATATACCTAACCTGCTTTAAATAAGCACAAACAAAAAGCACAAACAAGGCGATAACAACCAATATCACCCCACAAGATTGGACTCGCGGGCAGGCATCTACTAAAGCATCCCATATCATCGCAAGAAGCAGCATTAAAGAAACTGATATAAATGACCTAAAAATATTATTTTCCGCGTTTAATTTAGTAATTGCTGAATCAATCCTTTCCGCTATAACATAGTCTCGATACGCACAAAATTCATTCCCCCAAATTTTCTTTAAAACTGGCTCAACAGCTAAAGATCCAATACGACTATTCACCATCCCCACAAAATAAAAGACAACACCAGCCTCATACCAATTCCCAAATTTAAGAAAAACCCACCCAAGCAAATACTCAAGCAACAAACAAAGTACCGTACCAGGTATAAGATAATTCAAAATATTATATGATGAAATTTTATTAAAAATAAATTCAATCATACCCATAAATCCCGAAACAAAGCACAAACTCAATACCCCAAATTCAAGGAGCCAATATAATTACCATAACCATAGTCATGATTTAAATACCAGCTTAAGAAAGACGGCCGTCTGTATCCACTATTAGAAACGAAGATGTCCATCCTTGAATAATCACACACCAAAACAATATCTCCCGCGCCATTCTGAGTAATGGTATTATAACCCCGATAATAATTCAGACATTCCGACTCTGCCTCCCCTATAACTATCAGTTTCGGATCCAAGATACTCAATACCTCTTCAGGTAATTTTCCTGATTTTCTTCCATGATGAGGTGCAAACAATACATCTATTTTCGGCCACACTACCTCATTTTTTATATTTTCAATAAAATCCTTTTCCAAATCCCCCATCCACATCATCTTGCAATTTTCTACAACATCGCAAATCAAGATTGGAGAAATATTATTATAAGCCTTTCCTTCTGCCGACAAATCCAGTGCCTCCTTAAAGTCCTGATTATCGAGAACTGGCCACAAGCAATTAATTCCAGCAGATCCATAATCTTTTTCATTATTCTTATTCATCCATAACCTTGTGCATCCCTTATACAAATAAAAAGCCAACGAAGAATTATCCCTTAACCCGCAATAATATTTAAAACTGTCGCTCGCATTTTGTTTTATCGCTTTATTTTTAACGCAATAAAAATTTTTAATCGCAATTTTGCTATCGAGATAATCCAAACCACAGATATGATCTTCATCCGGATGAGTGGAGATAAATCTAACAATATCCTTCCCCGCCATCTCTGTTACAATTTCCCGACAGATTTCCTCTCGATTCTCTTGAACTATACAACAATCAATAATAGTAAAATTACTATTAGAGTGATTAATATAAAACATATCTCCCGGTTGATTATGATCATCAAACACAGAAAAAGACTTAACTACAGCAGTCATAAGATTTTCTCTTTTAGATCTTAAAATAAAAGTCAAAAAACACCCACTACAACATTAGACCCAGTCCAGATTATCTTTCTCAAGATTTTACTTACACTATCATCAAAACACTTGAAGTATAACTTTTCCCCAAATTCTCCAATCATCCAAGATGCCCATCATTGTTTCGCGCATTCGAATCTGCGAAAAGCAATCAGGCACTACTGCCTAATACCTTACCCTGCGTTCGGCACGAGTTTCCGTATCGCGCTGGTCAGCTTCGAACTCATACGTCTTGACCATCGACATCAGCAATGTTGACGAAACGAAAGGATGCGTAAATTGCAAAGCCTCAGCCCAACCACGATACATCTCTGCAAGCTCTCGTTCCTGATCACCTCCTTCCTTGCGCATATACGCACCTCGTGCGTTGTATAAACCTGTATACGCACCGCGGCTGACAAACTCGGACTGCATTTCTTCCATCACGTCGCGAACGGCTTCATGTGGCCAAACTCCATCTTCGCCTTTTGGCGCCTTTGAAAGAAACTCTCCAAGGCATACATCCCCGATCTCCTCTCGTCCAAGCTCAGTACAAGATTGCCTTACCTTTTTTACCCATTCTGCGAGAGCCTCCCGTTGTTCTTCCTTTGTCGCTCTGTCTTGCCCTGGGATGCGTCCGATAGCCTCTATGAGACGAACACCGCGTTGTGCCAAATATTCGCAACCATCTTTAACGCGTAAGTCAGATGGATCTTCACCGAGATCATCACGCTTATAGGCCCACACTACAGCCTGTACGAATAATTCCGGGTGTTTCTCGATATAGCGCTCTAGGTTTGGAATCTGGTAATCCCTATCCTCTTTGTAAGGTAAAGCCAAAATCTCTAGATATGCGAACTCCAGTCCAGCTTTCTCTTCCAGGGTCAGATCCGCGCTACGATCAAGAATTTGGAAGGCATGCCGTACGTGATAACTATCTAATCGGTATTCTCTATCTTTATTCCTGCTTTTGTCTGCCATGGCAGACAAAAGCTGCGCCAGTAGAGACGAAGGTATTTCTTCGAGCGCAAAATCCAACGACTCGAATGCAGCCCTAGGGCGTTTTACCTCAATTAGACGACATATGCTCTCGTTGTTTTCCTCTGGCGAGTTATATATATATCGTGGGGTAACTTCCATCCAGTATCGGCTACGAGCCATATCCGAAAGTTGATCTACTAGCTCCCAAGTAGTAGCTCGGTAGGGCGAAAGGAGCAAAAGATGCAGCGCTTCGTCTTTGCTAACTACAGCCCGTAGAGTCTCATATATGGTCTTTCTCCTATCATTGTCTAGCGACCAAAGCGCCCCAGAAATGATTTCATCACGACCCGAACAATTTTTAATGGAACACAGGCATCGCGAAATCAAATCTTGAATCTGCTCGTCGGTAAGAATGTCGGATGCGAGGTACGCTCCAATCAGTCGTTGGGTCTTTCCTTTTTCAGAGAGCTCAAGAACCCCCGAAATACCTCGTTCCTGCATGATGTCTCTAAGGGCTAAAACACGGAGTTTTTTGAGATGTTGATCTCTTGCTCGGAAATCCATCTCGTCTCCTGCGAATTCATCTTCTAGATCATCAATCCAATTCTTACGAAACAACCACTCATACTTATTCCTAATGTCCTTTGGTTCTAGTTGGGCATAGACCGCTTTGGCTTTTTCTAACATGGCCGCCTGTTTTTGCTCATTGAACCTTTTATGTGCCCCGCGAGTAAGGAAAGTCACACGGATTTTGTCGCGGAGTTGTGCAACTTCCTCCTCACCCACACCTGAATTGTTCCACTTGTTAATGATCTCCCATACGCGCGCTTGATCTTCAGGCACAAGCGCGTGCAACCTAGTTACAAGGTCACATAACATCTCGACGTTGTATGACGGTCTATTTAACGCAAGCCGGACAATTTCCCTGACGAAAGTCAGGATCGGTTCCCACTTTTGGATAGGTTCTCCAAAACCGTAACCATCAGGCCTCCATTTTGGCTTGTGGTTATAGTCGCCCACTTGACGACCAGAATTGCCAAACTGTTGGAGGCAAACTGTCCATCCGACCTTGGGGTATTTTTCCAAAAGCATGTTGACCGCTTTCAATCGCATCTCAATATCTGCCGCCGTTTGAGGCATCCACACACGGAAAATTGATCTCAGCGACTCGATAGGTCTATTTATCCAGTTATCCTCAATCTCTATCTCTGAAAGTTCCCCGAGAATTCTTACTACACGCGGAAATGTAACCGGATTCCAAGCAAGACCTTCCAGAGCCCAAAGCAATCCACTGCGAGGACATGAATCAAATAACCCGGGATTAGCAGGTCTAAGGAGGCCCCTAACTGCCGACTTTTCTGATCGGAGATCACGCTCGATAATTTCTAAGAATTTGGCGGGGGCCGCCTCTGCATAAAAAGGAAGATCGCGCCCGTTGGCTTCCAACTTTCTAGTGGAAATAGGAGTAAGAAGCTCACTGACGACTTTAGCTACTTCAAATTCCCCATCGAAGCCTAAGTGCTTCTCTAGCTGATTCTTGCCGTAAACAGCAAGCAAAACCAACGTCTCAGAGATGCCTTCTCGCACTGATCTGGAGCATTCTCGCTTTTTTCCATATAGGGACGCAGCCCAACGATCTTTCTCAGGCAAGTCAAGAGCAGGATCATCTTCACTCAGCACTTTCCTCGTAACCGTAAGAAAGCGGTCAAGCTCAGCTCTGGTGACTGTGTCAGCAATTGCAAAAAGGGCGTCAATTTTCGAAATTACCCCTCGATACCGACCAATTGACCAGACAGGAGAGTCGTTGAGTCGTAACAAATCAAGAATGCGACCTTCCAGCACCTCATAAGGCACCGCCGCTAGATCGGACAAGATTTTTCGATCCGCCTCGTTCTGATCGTCCCATGCTCCGACGAGCATGAACGGAACAAGACTTGACGCGAGCCTCTTATCCTCAACCCAAGCAGGCCTGCAAATCGCCTCAACTTTCGATAGTTGACGTCGAAGAACCGTTAAAGAACACCCCGAAGCGTTAGACAGTCTCTTGACATCATCGCTGGATTTACCCATGGCTTCCAGAGCTTTACTGAACGCCTCGAACCTTAACGGTTCCAGCACTATATGAGGCTCCTCGTTAGTGGCATTACGAGGATAAACAACAATGGTACGCAACGAAGAAATGTAGGGACCAAGCTCTCGCTCCACCTCACGCGTATGAGCTACCGCAATAAAATTATTAGTGTCTTGGGCTAGTTTTGGCACTACTCCAGGTTCATCAAACACCAACACCCGATCCCTGTACCGTTCAAGCTCAGCGTCTGCCATGGCTTGATATAAAAACGCCAGGCCCTCTTCAACAGAGTCAGCCGTTATTACCAATGGGTTCACATCGCTTTTCTCAACGAAAGCCCTGATTCGGCTGTTCCATGCTCGGTTCGCTGTATCAAAGAGTGAGGGATGAAGAGCTGGATGTGCCACGTTAGCCCAATCGTACCAACAGCGCTCCAGGGTTCTTACACCATTTGAAGGGCGATTCGTCTGGTTTGCAAACCAAGTCTGAGCCGCAAGCGATTGCTCCATCCATTGCTCAAGATCACTGGCATCGTAGGCACGAATGTCTTTCCAAAGACCCCTGCCCTTCATTTTTTCAATCCAGGCACTTTTACGAGGCCACCTCCGAGGAGTTACAAAGACAAACGTAATATTCTCTCTTTCAGCGGCCTTAACCGCTCGGACGCTTTTTTCAAAATCCCCGTCAGCTTTAGCGTTGATGTTTGCGTTGACACCAAACTCCCACCCGGATTTACCAGCTGGTATCCAAGGTGTGCCTAATCCAGCCTCGATAAAACCATCCCAACCGGATCGTTCAGCATCGTCGTTCCCTGGAAAATCCACTTTCTGAAGATCTCTCCCTGTCGAGTGGATGAGCGTTCGCAGAAGCACCGAAAGCTTTGTTCTTGCAAGGATCGCCTTTGAGAACCAATCCATGAGATCATTGGCTTGGACATTTAAAAAGGAGGGCACATAAGCGCGAGCTTGCTGAGCCGCATCCCCCGTTTTAGGCGCTTGGGTTTCATATTCTGTCTGCAAGTCAAGAATCTTCACAGCGGAAACCCCAAAGGTACGCTCAAGACGTGCAGCCATGTTGGGTGTTGCTGACACTTTCCCATTGAGAAAGTTTGACAAGCTCGGGCGACTGACACCAATCAGCTTTGCCGCCTCACTAACCGTAAGCCCGCGAGGTTCAAGAACGTTTTCCCGGATATAGGAACCAGGATGAATAGGGTGAGCGTCTGACATGTGCAAGTTTCTGTAATCTGTAAAGTTACACTTTACATTATACCCCCCCCTATCTATTACAATTTCACTCACACTTATCCTCTGGCTGACAACGCTGGAAGACCTAGCAAAAACCCCGTTGATGCCTCAATCACCAACGGGGTTCCCTATGCTTGCTCAGAATTGAGTACCTCTTACGGCACCATCTCCTGCACCTCATCCTTCTTGATGGGCTTCACAAGGTCTTCACGTTTCACGCCGAGATACATGGCAATGGCGGCAGCCACGAACACCGACGAGTACACGCCAAGGAGAATACCGATCGTGAGCGCCAATGCGAAGTAATGCAGCGCCGGACCGCCGAAGAAGAACATCGCAAGCGTCATCGCCAGAGTCGAGCCATGGGTGATTACTGTACGCGAAATCGTGGCGGTAATGGCCGAGTTGATCACTTCAACTGTTTCCGTACGGCGCATCTTGCGGAAGTGCTCGCGCACGCGGTCGAAAATAATCACGGATTCGTTCACGGAATAACCCAACACGGCGAGCACAGCCGCCAGAACCGGCAGTGAAAACTCCCAGTTCATCACGGCAAAGATGCCCACCACGATCACGATGTCGTGGAGATTGGCGATGATGGCAGCAATAGCAAACTTCCACTCGAATCGCATCGAGAGGTAGATGATGATGCCGGCCACAACAAGCAACAGAGCGGTCAGACCGTCGGTCGCCAGTTCTTCACCCACCTGCGGTCCCACGAACTCGTTGTTGAGCATCTTAACGCCGGGAGCCGTCTCCTGAAGCGCCTTCAGAAGTTCGCCGGCCATCTGACCGGATGTTTCGCCTTCCTTCATCGGAAGACGAATCATGATGTCGCGTGCCGTACCGTAGTTCTGGACAGCCGCTTCAACGCCGAGCTTGCTTTGGATCTGCTCGCGGATCTGTTCCGTCTGAACAGCCTCCGGATACTGCACCACAACCTGCGTGCCGCCCGTAAATTCAATGGACAGCGCCAAGCCGTGATAGAAGATCCAGAACACGGCAATGATGAATGAAACCAAAGAGATCGCGTTCAGAATGTGCGAGTAGTGCATGAACGGGATCGTCTTGTGAATTCGGAAAAACTCCATGATTTTCCCCTCTTAATTCTTTACTTCGACTGCGTCTGCGCCGTATCCGGGCGCCAGATCTGACCGATATGCACGCGCGTCAACTTCTTCTGACGACCGTAGATGAAGTTCACCATGCTGCGCGAGACAATTACGGAGGTAAAGAGCGACGTCATGATGCCCAAGCAGTGCACCACGGCAAAGCCTCGCACCGGGCCGGAACCGAAAATCAGCAAGGCAATACCGGCGATCAGACTGGTGACGTTGGAGTCGACAATCGTCGCAAACGCCATACCGTAGCCTTCACTGATGGCCAACTGCGGCGTTCGCCCTATTCGAAGTTCTTCACGAATACGTTCGTTAATGAGTACGTTCGAGTCAACGGCCATACCTAGTGTCAGCGCGATAGCGGCAATACCGGGAAGAGTCAGCGTTGCCTGCAGCATGGAGAGCAACGCCACCAAGCACATCACGTTGCACATCAGACTGATGGCCGTCACGATGCCGAAGACCTGGTAGTAGAGGATCATGAAGACCGCCACGAAACCGAAGCCGTAGAGTGTCGAACGGAAGCCGGCTTCAATGTTGTCGGCACCCAGAGACGGACCGATCAGGCGTTCTTCCACAATTTCCATGGGAGCCGCCAGAGAACCGGCACGCAGCAAGAGAGCGGTGTCGGTCGCTTCAATCGTGGTCATGCGGCCTGAAATCTGCACGCGACCGCCGGCAATTTCCTGACGGATGACAGGAGCCGTCACCACTTCACCCTTGCCCTTTTCAAACAGGATGATGGCCATGCGCTTGCCCACGTTGTCACGCGTCACATCGCGGAAGATGCGTGCGCCCTTGTTGTCAAGCGTCAGGTTCACCGTGGGTTCCTGCGTCTGGGAATCAAAGCCAGGCTGTGCGTCGTTCAGGTTCTCACCGGTGAGCACCACACGGCGCTTCACAAGAATCGGACGACCTTCACGGTCAAAATACTTTTCGTCACCGAAGGGAACATTGCCCTGCGCCATCTGAGTGAGCGCTTCAGGCGAATCGTCAACCATGCGCACTTCGAGCGTTGCCGTACGACCCAAAATGTCCTTGGCCTTGGCCGTATCCTGAACACCCGGCAGTTGCACCACGATACGATCGGCACCCTGCTGAGCGATCACGGGTTCTGCCACACCCAATTCGTTAATACGATTGTGCAGGGTAGAAATGTTCTGCTTTAAGGCATATTCCTGAACGTTCTGAATCGCCTTTTGCGACAGTTCGGCAGAAAGGGTGAACTTGCCTGCGCGCGTACCTTCCGTCACCACCAGATCAGGCTGGGTGGAACGAAGAAGGTCATTGGCACGGGCGCGTTCCTGCTCGTCGTTAAAGGCGATCACAACCGTATTGCCCTGACGCGAAATGCCTGCGTGACGGATACGCTTGTCGCGGAACTGCGTACGCAGATCGGCCGCCGTCGATTCGGCGCGCTTCTCAATGGCCGAGTGCATGTCGACCTGCAGCAGGAAGTGCACGCCGCCGCGAAGGTCAAGGCCGAGATACATCGGCAGCGCGTTAATCTTCAGGAGCCACTCGGGCGTATTGGGCACCAGGTTGGGAGCGACGATGTAGGAAGGATCGGTCGGGGTTAAGAGCGCGTTCGAGCACTTCACGAGCCTGCAGCTGCTTTTCGGCTTCCGTCGGATCAAAGCGCACGCGCACGGTGTTTTGCTGAGCACCCTGCTCATAGAAAACACCGTTGGGCTTTAGCTGTGCATCCGCAAGCGCTTTTTCCACGCGAGCGAGCACCGTCTCGTCAATCTTCACCGTCGACTTGCCGGAACTCACCTGCACTGCGGGCGATTCGCCGTAAAAATTCGGCAAGGTGTACAGCGCCGCAATGAGCAGAACCACTCCGATGACGATGTACTTCCAAAGAGCGTATCGATTCATAACAAAAACTCCGGGTCAGCCCGATGCCCGATTCCGCGCTAGACCGCAAACACGGACTCGGTCGCCTTTCGTTGCGAAAATGGAATTGGCGAAAAGAGAAATTCCCTTTCAGCCTACAAAACTCTTCCGCTGAGAGTTTCGTGTCCGCAAAAAACGGTCGCTTTGATCAAACAGTTCCATTTTTTGCGCAAGAACCGCAAAAGGCCATAAACCGATTGCGGTGCATCAACTAAACGGCAAAGCGGGCGTCAGCCATATCCTTCAAGTCGGATACAGCCCGCCCGCTGCATGAAAGCCGTCTTTACTTGTCGATCGACTTCAGCGTGCCGCGCGGCAGAACCGTCTGCACAGCGCCGCGCTGCATCGTGATCGTCACGGGATTGTCTTCCACGCGACTGATTTCGATCACGACGTACTGTTCGCTCACTT
>ERZ791861.803-NODE-803-length-17314-cov-13.698244_pt1 | contig 17314 bp, 13 predicted proteins | sample MGYA00510283_ERZ791861 | MGnify/ENA primary metagenome ERZ791861 (study PRJEB30046, sample SAMN00792074) | human gut metagenome | study: EMG produced TPA metagenomics assembly of the A metagenome-wide association study of gut microbiota in type 2...
TTCACAAATGTTTACTCAATAATTCAAACACGGGGATTTACTGGTGACCCAAAATCTTCCAGAGTTGCCAAATCATCCTGCAACCTGTGGATGCTCTGTGGTTCATCGTCCACAATCACAACCTTAATTCTATCTTGCATGTTATTTCGTTTTAAATTCTTATGAAAAGTTTCTTACTTAAAGACATTATAATCGTAATTACATGGAACTCCGATACTTACACATATTCCTCTATTCCTGATACCACCCTCCTCTTCTGATGCTCCTCTGTTGCTCTGCATCTTGAAAAACATCTTGCGTTCGTTGCTTGCATTAAGCATTTCGATGGTACTGTTCAGAATTCTCAATCCAGTTCCCGTACTGGCAGCACAATTTTTCTTTTTCTTGCCAACGGTACCCGAAACTCCACATCCGTTGTCTGTAACATCTATGCGGAGCATATCGTCCTCAACCCAGATGTTTACATCCAGCAAAGGCTTATCTTCCGTCTCTTTCATTTCCACAAAAGCATATTTCAAAGCATTCTCTACAGGAATCTGGATAATCATAGACGGCAGCATGAGCTTCATATCCACATCCTTGGCAACATGGAACTGAGGCATCGGAAGGAACGGATTGGTTTCATGGCGAAGAATAGAATAGCTCGTCACCATCTGCAGTTCCTCTTCCAAACTTACCGCCATCTTATCGCAAGAAAGCAAGTAGGCACGCAGTACCTGTATCAGGAGCTGAAGCGGTTTGACATTAACCCCCTTCGGAAGATTAGATACGAAGATATTGAGCACATTAAATACAAAATGAGGCGAGAAACGATTGCGCACATTCTCCATCTTCAGAGCCATCATCCGGTTCATCTCCTTATGATGCTGATGCTTGCTGCGCATCCATTTGTAACGGATGAAAGCGATGAGAGCCAACACGCTCATTACCAGCAAGCCGATAATCAGGAGCAGGATGACTCTAAAGGATCTTACCTCTGCTTGCGTGGTGCTAAGGGATAAATCACGGCGAACGATGGCCGTATCCTGCTTGAATCTCAATTCATTCTCCTGAACATTCGAAACCATCGTAGCGTTACGGAGCGAATCGTCGTACTGATTCATCAGTTTCTGATATTGCAGAGCCTTAGCATATTGTCCCTTGCGCTCACAAAGAGCCGCCAGTCCCTTATGATAAAGGTAAAGATAATTAGGCGACATCTTGGAGAGATCGTATGGCTTGTTCAAAATCTCAGTAGCCTTCGCCAGACTATCCTGCTTCAGAGCCAGAGATGCATTCAACCCATCCACATAGAATTGCACATCGCTCTGCATGGAGGGCTGGGCAAAGAAGAATTTCGTGGTAAGAGTCAGATATTTCTGTGCAGAATCCAACCGGTTGAGTTCCAGATAAGTCTGTCCGAGATTAGCATCAACAATAGCCGTCGCCAGAGGCTGTTCCATCTGCCGTGTAGCCTTTTGAGCCTTCAGGAAGCATTTCAGAGCCTCAGCCGGTTTTTCCTGACTGCTGTACACATTTCCCCAACTGTTGTAAAAGAAATAAACATCTTTCGGATTCTTTGGCGGATACAGGCGTTCAGCCTTCTGGAAATAATGATGCGCCAGCTGATAGTTCTGCAAATCATTATAAACCTGTCCCAGTCCTGAGAGAATACTGTTCTGCGCTTCATGCTGATTCAGAGAATCTGCCAGGAAATAGGCACGGCGATACCAGGAAGAAGCATCCGCCAGCTTACCCATCTGTCTGGACGCATCGGCAATATTGATACATACATCAATCGCCTTGCCGCAACTGTCAAGGTTCATGATTTCATGATAAGCTTTCTCATAATAAATTAAAGCCTCCTTCCTCTTGCCGGAAACCAGCAAAAGTATGCCTTGCAGATTATCAGCATAAGAAAGAATTCTGTTGTCAGGAGTTTGTTTGCAATAAGTGTTAACCGAATCTATCAACGATTGGCATTGGGCATCAGCCCCCTTCATATAATAACATTTAGCTATTAATAGTTTTTTCCATTGATTGCTTTTATCGGGATTACCTTCACATTTGAAATTTCTTATCAGCATGATCATCGAATCAGGATGACTCTGCATGAGAGATTGGTGACCGGACACAAATTCATCGATATCTTTATGCCACGACTCATCACCCTTCTGCCGATGAGAACAAGCGGCAAACAGCAGCATCAGAACGAATAGCCACAGAAGGCACAGTCCGTTCTTAATCTGCATCGTCATTATCTTTCTATATACACTTACCATGATAGACTATTTAAATGAATTTATGTTTCAGTTGCGAAAGTACAACAAAAAATCCAAATAAACAAAAAAATAACTGAAAAACTCATGTTTTTGCAAAAATATGAACTAAAACGCGTTTAAATGTGTATCTTTGTAGCATGGAAATGCATTTATTTAAAAATATAGAACAAAATAATATACCTGAAAGGATGAACAATCCATTCAGCTACGAACCTCATCCGCTCTGCATCGAAGCATGCAGAGAGTTGCAGGATGAACTCTCACAGCGAAACGACTGGCGGGAGGAAATAGACCATGGAAAGATGTTCGGCGTACTTATCGTAGAAGCCGACAACAGTAAGATTGGCTATCTGAGAGCTTATAGCGGACAGATTGGCGGCAGAAGCGACTGGGAAGGTTTTGTACCAGCCGTTTTCGATTATCTTCAACCCGACGGATATTTCAAGGTACATGAGGCTGAGATTTCGGAAATGAACCAGCAAATCAGACAGTTTGAAGCCAACGAAACCCTGATAAAGGCGAAAAGCCTGATTGATGATTTGCAGCAAAAGCGCCAGGAAGTTATCGCAAATTATCAGACAAAGATAAAAGAAGCAAAGGAAAAGCGAGATGCAAGGCGCCAGGAAGCCCTTTCGGCAGGAACGTCCCTGAGCGAGGAAGAGGAGAAAGCGATGATAAAAGAGAGCCAGTTTATGAAGGCAGAACTGAAGAGGCTGAAAAAGTCGATAAACGAAAAGACGGCGTACGAAACGCTATATGAAAACTACGAAAAGGATTTGAAAAGTGCAAAACAGCTCCGCAAACAGTTATCTGAAGAACTTCAGCAATGGCTGTTTTCGAAATTCCAGATGCTGAATGCGGAAGGAGAAAGCAAGGATCTGCTGGAGATTTTCAAGGACGAGGCGGTTAAGATTCCACCTGCCGGAAGTGGAGAATGCTGCGAGCCGAAACTCCTGCAATACGCTTACCAGCATGGCTACAAGCCTCTGCAGATGGCGATGTTCTGGTGGGGAGAGAGTCCGAAAGAAGAAATCAGACATCATCTTCAGTTTTATCCTGCCTGCAACGGAAAATGCAAACCGATACTACATTGGATGCTGCCTAAAACAGTCTTTGAAACCCAACAGACCGAAACTACTATATATAATAAGGTGGAAACGCTCTACGAAGACCGTGAACTGGCAGTCATCTATAAGCCCGAAGGTTTACTCTCGGTTCCGGGGAAAGATGCAGCCCAGCCTTCCGTCTACGCTCTGATGCGCAGGAAATATCAGGAAGCTACCGGTCCGCTCATCGTCCATCGTCTGGACATGGCAACAAGCGGACTGATGATTATTGCCAAGACCGAGTTTGCCTATCATCGCCTGCAAAAGGAGTTTCTGAATCATCGGGTTCAGAAGAAATACGTAGCCATCGTTTGCGGAAAAGACAAGGAATCGTGCAACCGGATTCTGAAAGAAGCAGAAAGCGGAAGAGGTTACATCTCGCTCCCTCTGATGGCAGATTTCCTAGATCGTCCACGACAGATGGTAAACCGCGAACAGGGCAAGGAAGCCATTACAGAATACGAGGTTCTAGAGCGTATTGACGATACCCATCTTCGCCTGGCGCTCTATCCTAAAACGGGCAGAACGCACCAGCTGAGAGTGCATTGTGCCCATCAGGAAGGTCTGAATGCCCCCATCATCGGTGATCCGCTCTACGGCAACGAGCCGGCAACAAGACTGCATCTTCATGCAGAGAAAATCACATTTGAGCACCCGATGACGGGAAAGAAGATGACTATAACAAGAAAGGCTGATTTCTAACCGAAACCAGCCTTTCTTCATATCTGCGGATGACAAAATCCGCAGAAACAGATGAAAACATCGTAACATCAGACAAAGAACATCACGATAACCTGAGCTATCACCACTCTGATAAACATGCCGAGCGGATAAACCGTAGCATAACTGATACTTGGCGTATCGCCATCCAGCGTCTCGTTGGCGTAAGTAAGCGCCATCGGATTCGCCATACTTCCACAGAGGATTCCGCAGATACTGCCGAAGTCATACTTCTTGGTCTTCAGGATGATGAGACCTACGATAACCACAGGCACAACCGTGATAAGGAAACCGATGCCTACCCACATCAAACCTTCCGGACGGACTACCGTCTCGAAGAACTGTCCACCAGCCGCCAATCCCAGGCAACCGAGATAGAGGGCAAGACCCAGTTCTCGCAGCATCAGACCCGCACTTCGCGTCATGTAAGAGATGAAATGCACACGAGGCCCCAGCGCACCAATCAGAATACCCATTACGATAGGACCACCGGCAATACCCAGACGCACAGAAGCCGTCATTCCAGGAATATCCAGAGGAATGGTTCCTACGGCAAGACCGAGAATGATTCCGAGGAAGATAGCGCCGAGGTTCGGCTCGTTCAGGGTCTTTACGGTATTACCCAGAAACTGTTCTACATGGTCGATACTCGTAGGGTCGCCAACTACCGTCAGTCGGTCGCCGTACTGCAGACGGAGGTCATCTGTAGCAAGCAGACGGATATCACCACGAAGCACTCGGCTCACATTCACGCCATAGGAATTTCGCATCTGCAGACTGCCCAGGCGCTTGCCGTTCAGTCCCGGACGGGTAACAACGATAATGCGGCTTTCTACCTTCGCATCAATCGCATTCCAGTCTACCTTATCATTATTCCACTCCTTATCCACCTTCTTTCCGAAGAGAATCTGCATCGCCGAGACCTCTTCCTTATTGGTAACCACGAGCACATTATCATTCGTATGAAGAACCGTATCAGCCTGAGGAACTATCACCTGTTCGCCTCTCCACACACGGGAGATGATGAACTTGCGATGCGTCATCATCGTAATCTCTGCTATGGTATTGCCGTTCAGGGCAGGATTCACGATTACGTATTGTCCGATAGACGTATGGTCGTCATCATCATTATTGCGAATCTCCAGATCTTCCGGTTTCACAAAGAGTTTGCGCAAGAGCATCATCGCCAGAATAACGCCCACAACACCCAACGGATAAGTAACCGCACAGCCCAGAGCCGCACCTTCGCTAGGCAAGCCCAACTGCTGCAACGCCTGCTGGGCAGCACCAAGGGCAGGCGTATTGGTTGTGGCGCCACACAGGATGCCCATCATATCAGGCAGACTGATTGGCAAAATCCAGCATAAGCCGAGCGAGAACAAGGTTCCCACCAGGATGACAGCCAGACTCCAGAGATTGAGTGAAATGCCTTCGTGACGCATCGAACCGAAGAAGTTAGGACCCACATAAAGACCCAGCACATACACAAACATGGTAAGGCCGAAGCTTTCTGCAAACTCCAGCATGTTCTGGTCAATAGAGAGCCCTAGATGCCCCGCTATAATACCCACGAAGAATACGAAGGCGATGCCAAGGGAGATTCCTTTGACATGAATCTTGCCGAGGGCAAGACCCAAAGTACAAATCAAAGACAGGATGACGATGCCTTGCACCGCCGAATGCACGTTGATTAAATTATCAAACCACATAATGTTTCTTTATATCTGTTCTAGATAATATTTTAAAAATTGCTTGTCGAGTAAGTGGAGGGAATTTCACCCTCCCTTCTCTCGGAACCGTGCTTGACAGTCTCCCATCACACGGCTCTTCGCACTTAACTCTTTTGTTTATTAGTTTAATATTCTTTATTAACCTAGACGTGGATAGGGTACAAATCCCTTCACCCAGTGTGAAAACTCATTTCTGTTGTGCGCTGCATACTCCACAAGCCAGTCATACGCTCTATCAAACTTCCTACCCTTGGAGAAGCGCTTGTACTTACGCATCACCCATCGGGTCAGTCGCTCATTGATGTAATTCAACACCTTGCGGAATTCAGACCTACCAAACTTCATATAGTAGTTCATCCATCCACTAATCTGCGTATCAACTTCATTGCTTATGTCTAGCAGACAAGCAAAAGTCTTACGATTCAGTTTCCAAGCCCTTACAGCTTCTTTTATCCTCTTCATCGACTTCTTGCTTATTGCAGGAAGAAAAGCTGTAAAGTTTTGACCCGTCTTTCTGTTTCTTGCACCTCTAGGTCTAAAGGTAAAGCCTAGAAAGTCAAAGGAAGTATGCTCCGAGTCACCTCTTCGATTGCTATCCTTACAATAGACTATCTTTGTCTTCTCTTCATTCAGTTTCAATCCACATTCCTCAAAGCGTTTCATTAGAACAGCTTTCAAGAACTGGGCTTGCTTATCCGATACGCAGTGGCAGATGGTGTCATCAGCATAACGCTCAAACGGAATCGTTGGATAGTTACGCGACATCCATTCGTCAAAGACGTAATGAAGGAACAAGTTTGCCAAAACCGGACCTATCACAGAACCTTGGGGAACTCCCATCGTTCGCTCTATCACTTCACCCTTCGATGTCTGATAGGGAACTTTGAGCCATCGCTCAATATATAGAAGTACCCATTTCTCCTCTGTATGCTTGCGGACTGCTTTCATCAACAATTCATGGTTGATTGTGTCGAAGAATTTACTGATGTCCATATCAAGCACCCAGGGATTCACATAGCAGCGCTCCTTAGCCTTGGCTATGGCTTGATGCGCTCCCTTGCCTGGACGATAGCCGTAGGAATCTTCCTTGAAGATAGGTTCGAGTATGGGAGTCAGTACTGATACTACTACCTACTGCGCTATTCTATCTTCAATCGTTGGTATGCCCAGAGGGCGAGTACCACCATTGGATTTGGGTATTTCTACCAGCTTTACCGCTTTGGGAAAGTAGCATCCAGAACTCATGCGATTCCATATCTTATAAAGGTTCTTGGACATTTCTTTGTCAAATGTCTGCTGGTCAACCTTATCGATACCCGCACTGCCCTTGTTTTCCTTCACCTTGTGGTAAGCTTCCCACACCAATCGCTTGTCTATTACAAAAGGTTTTGCCTCGTTCATTGTTTCATCCTCAATTTCTTAAGTTGGACTTTAAATTTGGCTAAGCACGCTACCCCCTTCGCTCCATCCCCATTACAGAGACTTCAACACTACTACGAGGTAGTCCGCCACAGACATGGACATCAGTACTTTCTGCCTTGCGTGTCACGGCTTTCGGCATTTTCCCTTAGCATTCCATGTCTATTTCTCCTGTTCCTCTAAAAGAGCCCATGTCAAGTTCATGCCACCTATACACCGCACACCCAGCAGACAGTAAACAGGTTTCCTCTGCCATTATCCCAAGATAAAGAAAAGACCTTGGTTCTGATGCGACTTGCTAACTTTGCTAACGATGCTTCATCAATGGTTCACTTGCGTTCATCTCCTTGACATATACCTTGCCAACCTTACGGAAGGCTTTCAATTGTCGTTCACCACCCATCTGTTTCCATCAGAGCAGCACAAAGTGGTTTGCAATCAGCACCTGCATGCCGAATGCGGTGGGTCTGCCACCATCTCTTTAGAAGTTACGGCAGAAATCTATCTAATATAGCCAATATCAGACTTCTTTCTGTCTCAGGACACACTTTCTCGATGCAAAGGTACATTAAAATGCGAACAAAACAAAATAATTCCCATTTTTTTTTGTATTATTCTCGATTTGCAGTACCTTTGCATCCGTAAAATGTAATAAGAATGAAAGATATTTGTTGTATTGGGCACGTAACAAAGGATAAAATCGTGACCCCGAGCAGTACGGTTTACATGGCTGGCGGCACCTCTTTTTATTTTGCCTACGCCATCAACCAATTGCCAAAGGATGTAAGTTTCTCGCTCATTACGGCGATGGATCCTACTGAGAAGGAACCGGTTGAAAAAATGCTCAAGGCTGGAATAAACGTCACCTTGAACCCATCGCGCAATACGGTTTTCTTCGAGAATATTTATGGCGATAATCCTAACGACCGTAAGCAGCGTGTGCTTGCCAAGGCAGATCCTTTCACCATCCAGCAGCTGGAGCATGTAGAGGCCAAGGTCTTCCACCTGGGCAGTCTGCTGAGCGATGATTTCTCGCCAGAAGTGGTTGCCTTTCTTGCCAAGAAGGGAAAAGTTTCCATCGATGTGCAGGGATATCTGCGCGAGGTGAGAGACGAGAAAGTTTACGCTACCGACTGGAAGGACAAGCTCGATGTGCTCAAGAACACCTATTATCTGAAGGTGAATGAGACCGAAATGGAGACCATTACCGGACTGAAGGACCCGAAGGAAGCCGCCAAGCTGATTCATGCCTGGGGCGTAGCCGAGGTTATCATCACCCTGGGTAGCGAGGGTTCGCTGGTTTATGTAGATGATACGTTCTACGACATTCCAGCCTATCCTCCTCATGAAGTAGTAGATGCTACCGGATGCGGCGATACCTATTCGGCAGGCTATCTCTACAAGCGCCTGCAGGGAGCCAATCCGGTAGAAGCCGGCAAGTTTGCGGCAGCCATGTGTACCATCAAACTGGAGCACAACGGACCATTCAACCGCACCATCCAGGACGTAGAACGCATCATGAAATAAATTTTAGATAATTTATCCTATTATCTTCTTATTTTTGCCTGAATTGGTGTAACTTTGCACCCTATATGGAACAAATTTCACCAATTCAGGCATTATTGCAGCAACGCACATTACTCCAGTTGGAGTATTATACCGAGAAAGAAGCCTTCCGCAAGCTTACCGAACAGATGGGCTTGCAGCGGAAGGTGAAACGAGGTGATGCCTGGTTCCCGCTACAGGTGGGAAAGAGCTTTTATAATTCGCTGAACCAGACAGCCATAGAGGTTTTCCGAACCTCTGATCAAGATATCGAGCACAATTTTGAGTTCGGTCGCCCCGTCATGTTCTTTATGGTCAAGAAGATGGGCAAGAATGAGAACCAGGGCAACACAGCCCTCCAGCAGTCAGAAAACCCTTCAGACGCTAATCATAAAGTTCAAAATTCAAATCTCAAAGGTCAAAGTATTAAATATTTCTCCTTTACCGGAACCGTGAGCTATGTAGATGGCGACAGAATGGTGATTACCGTACCCGATTCTGCCCCTCTGCTCGAACTTCAGCAGTCAACCGATCCTATCGGCGTACAGCTATCCTTTGACGAAACCAGCTACAAACTGATGTTCGAGGCCTTGGACCGTGTGATGAAGGCGAAGAACAACCGCCTGGCTTATCTCCGCGATTTATTCTATTCCCATCAGAAGGCAGGAAGATTCTCCTTCGAACCGATGAAGTTCCCTTGGCTCAATCCTACCCAGGAAAGGGCTGTGAACGAGGTGCTTTGGGCGAAGGATGTGGCTATCGTTCACGGACCTCCGGGAACCGGAAAGACAACAACCCTGGTGGAAGCCATCAACGAAACCCTGATGCGAGAGAGTCAGGTGCTGGTGTGTGCACAGAGCAATATGGCGGTAGACTGGATTTCCGAAAAACTGGTGGATAGAGGCATCAACGTGCTACGTATCGGAAACCCTACCCGTGTGAATGACAAGATGCTGGGCTTCACCTACGAGCGCCGTTTCGAGAGTCATCCCGACTATCCGCAGCTTTGGGCTATCCGCAAGGCAATCAGAGAATTAAGGAAAAACAGGAAGAAAGGCAGCGAGAACTATCATCAGAAGATGGATAGGCTGAAGAGTCGTGCCGCCGAAATAGAAATCCGCATCAACAGCGAACTCTTTGGCGAGGCGCGTGTCATCGCCTGTACCCTCGTAGGTTCTGCCCATCATCTGCTGGAAGGCATGAAGTTCGGTACCCTCTTTATCGACGAGGCTGCGCAGGCTTTGGAAGCTGCCTGCTGGATTCCGATGAAGAGAGCCAGCCGGGTGATTCTGGCAGGCGACCATTGTCAGCTGCCGCCTACCGTAAAGAGTATTGCGGCATTAAGAGCCGGACTGGGCAAGACCCTGATGGAGCGCATCGCCGAAAACAAGCCGGAGGTAGTAACCCTGCTGAAAATCCAATACCGCATGAACGACGAAATCATGCGATTCTCCAGCGACTGGTTCTACGGGGGCAAGGTAGAGAGTGCGCCTCAGATCAAATACCGGAGCGTATTGGATTATGACCATCCGATAACGTGGATTGATACTTCAGACAAGGAACCGGCTGATACGATAGAGGAAGGCGAGGATTTGAACTTCAAGGAGCAGTTTGTGGGCGAGAGTTTCGGGCGTATCAACAAGGCAGAAGCCGAGCTAACCCTGCTGACCCTGGCGGAATACTTCACCAAGATAAGCAAACGGCGCGTTTTGGAGGAAAGAATCGATGTAGGCATCATTTCGCCTTACCGTGCCCAGGTACAGTATCTGAAGAAGCTCATCAAGAAATATGAGTTCTTCAAGCCTTACCGCCGCCTGATAAGCGTGAATACGGTGGATGGTTTCCAGGGACAGGAGCGCGATGTGATCCTCATCTCGCTGGTACGTTCCAACGATGAAGGCCAGATCGGATTCCTGAAAGACCTCCGCCGCATGAACGTGGCGATGACGAGAGCCCGAATGAAGCTCATCATCCTGGGCAACAAGGACACGATGACGAAACATCCTTTCTACAAGAAACTGTGGGAGTATGTGGAGGCTATCAACAACAACGAATAAAACAAAGACTATTTTATGCTACAACGAGACTACATACAGCGACTGATTCGCGAGTTTATGGCGGCACTCGAAAGAATGCTCGAAAAGAAAGAGGTGGAGGTGAGACGTGAGAAGATCAGGGAGCTCTACAATCAATACGTAGGTCCTTACGCCTTCTACAGCATCGCCACCATCGAAGACGTGATGAAGGCGATGGCAGGAATCGACGACGAGGAGAAGCGACTCTCCAAGATGGACATGCTTGCCGAACTCTACTATCACGAGGCTGACATGGTGGGACAGCCCGCAAGAGATGAACTTCTGAACAAGGCGTTCATGCTCTTCGATTACGTGGAAGCACACGGAGATACGTTCTCCATTGAGCGCCGCAACAAAATGGCACAAATCAGACAGAAGATAGGAGATGCGCTCAAATAAAATGAGTGCATTCTCCCCCTCTTTCATATTTTTAGGATAACAAAAACTAATCATAAAGTTCAATGGTCAAAACTCAAAGTTCAAAGTCTACTAATGACATGACTGTAGGTTCGCCCATGCGAGCCATCATCAAATTTGCGATTCCACTTATCTTGGGTTACATCCTTCAGCAGATGTATCTCATCATCGATGCCGCCATCGTGGGAAGATGGATTGGCGTGGGGGCTCTTGCGGCAGTAGGCGCATCCAGCTCCATCATGTTTCTCATCATGGGCTTCTGCAACGGTTCCTGTGCCGGTTTTGCCATCCCTATCGCCCAGGCTTTCGGCGCCAGGGATTATGCCAAGATGCGGGCTTACGTAAGCAACAGCATCCGCATCGCCGTGGTGTTTGCCGTGGTCATCACCTTTCTTTCCTGCATCTTCTGCGGAAAGATTCTGCATCTGGTGAATACGCCGAAGGAGGTGTTCGATGACGCCTACATCTTCCTGATGCTGCAGTTTGCGGCGATTCCTTTCACTATCGCCTACAATCTGCTCTCCGGTCAGATCCGCGCTCTGGGCAACTCGAAACAGCCTTTCTATTTCCTCATCACAGCTTCCGTTATCAACATTATTCTAGATGGCATTCTGATTCTCGGTATGGGGTTAGGTGTAGAGGGAGCAGGTATTGCCACTTGGCTTTCACAGGGAATTTCCGTGCTGCTCTGTATCTGGTTTATCAAAAAGAAGATGCAGATTCTGATTCCGAAGGGAGAAGAAAGAAAATTCGATAATAAGAAGATAAGCATTCTGCTGAACAACGGCGTTCCGATGGGTCTGCAGTTCTCGATTACCGCCATTGGTCTCATCATGCTGCAGAGTGCCAACAACGCTCTGGGAACGGTTTATGTGGCTGCATTTACTGCCTCTATGCGCATCAAATATCTCTTTACCTGCGTATTCGAGAACATCGGAGTGGCGATGGCTACCTATTGCGGTCAGAACCTGGGAGCCCGGAAGCTGGATAGAATCGGGCAGGGCGTAAGGGCTTCCATCAGGATGATGCTGGTTTATTTCGTCTTCACCTTCCTGCTCATCTATCCGTTTGCCGATGAGATGATGATACTCTTCGTGGATAAGGGCGAGGCAGAAGTGGTGACTTATGCAGCCCAGTTTATGCGCATCGCCAACTATTTCTATCCTTGTCTGGGCTTGCTCACCATCCTGCGCTACAGCATCCAGGGCTTGGGTTACAGCAACCTCTCGATGCTGAGTGGCGTAATGGAAATGATAGCGAGATGCGGTGTGAGTCTCTGGCTGGTACCTGCCCTGGCGTGGACGGGAGTCTGCTTCGGTGACCCTGTAGCGTGGGTCATGGCAGATCTCTTCCTCATTCCCGCCTTCCTGTGGCTTTACAAGCATCTGAAGAAGGAGCAAGTCCGATAGGGTATTTTTGACGTTTTAAAAATTTGCATTAAAAAATATTCTGCTAAGGGTTAGGAAAATGAAAATTCGATTGTAATATAGGCAAAAGAAAAGAAAATAAAGTAATGCAAATAAACAAAGAAACGATAGAACAGCTCTTCCGGCAGCATTATCTGAGGATGTACCAATTGGCCAGGGTACTTCTGAAGGATGATGCAGCCAGCAAGGATGTGGTAAGCGAAGTCTTCGCTGATGTGCTCGACGGAAAGACCCAACTGGGACTTGATAACGAGACGGCTAACGACAAGACAATAGCCAGCGAACCGCCCCTGCCTTCCACCAACGCCGGGAGCTATCTTCTGGTGTGTGTGCGCCATAAATGCCTCAACCTGTTGAGCCGACAGAAGACGAAAGACCGGGTTCATCATCTCCTGAAAGCCGATACTTCGCCTTCGATAGTTCCCCTGGAAGCGACGATTGCCGAAATAGACAGGGAGACCGAAAAGTACGAGGCTATTCAGGCTTATATGGATGCTGAGCTCACTCCACAAACCCGCAAGGTACTCGATCTCCGTTTTCGGCAGAAACTGAAATATCGGGAGATTGCTACGGAATTGGGCATCAGCGAAGTGGCAGTTTATAAGCATCTGGCGCAAGGCATCAGAAAATTAAAGCAAAAGTTTAACCCTTAGCAGATTTATTATGGACAAGTTTGAAAAAATACTGGATATCATCGACCATCAGGAGAAGTATTCTGATGAGGAGATTCGTGAAATATTGCAGGATGAGGAATGCCGAAAACTCTATCAGACGATGGTGGAAGTGGATTCTGCACTTGAAAGCCCCTCTCCTATTATTAATGTAGATGAGGAATGGGAGAAATTCAGCCAGGAGCATCAACTTCAGGAAAAAGCAACTCATCCTATAACTTCCTGGCGCAAGCTGGCTGCATCCATCGCCGGCTTTGTCTTGATTTCGGGTATTGCCTTTGCCGCAATCCATACTTACATCAAGCGCAGCCAGGAACCTACCCAGGTAACGGCTGATACTCATCCGGAAGTCATAAAATCAGATTCCGCAAAGCAGGTAGCAGGAAAGGATTCCCTGACTCATCCGAAACCAGAAAAGCCAGCCATTCACAAGACTTTCGAGAATGTGTCTTTCGAGCAGATGATTTCTGAAATTGCTTCTTATTATGATTTACAAGTGAAGTTTGAGAATAACGAGGACAAGACCCTCCGCCTCTATTACGAATGGAACAGTCATTCGAACATCGAGAACATCGTAAAAGAACTGAACCAATTCGAGAATGTAAACATCGAATTGCAACAAAACGAGCTGATTGTAAAATAACAAGCTTATCAAAAGTAAGCGTAATATTATCGACTCTCAAAGTAATCATAAAGTTCAATGTTCAAAGCTCAAAGTTAAAAAGTATCATTATGAGAAGATTTTCAGCCATCATATTCCTGCTGTGCACGTTCGCCCTGGCGATGAGCGCACAGCACATCCAGCGCAACTATCACGACCGCAGCATGTCGGACGTCCTCATCGACCTCGACAAGGCTTCCAAGCGCTACAAAATCAGTTTCATCTACAACGAACTGGAGGATTTCACAGTTACCCAGAACGTGAAGACAGCCAATATTCCCGATGCCATCCGCAAGGTAATCGGCTTCTATCCGATGCAGATGACCGTGGGCGACAGCCTCATCACGGTAGAATGCATACGCAAGAGCGAGCGGAAGCTGATAGGCAGACTGATAGACAATCACAATCTTCCTGTAGAATTTGCCAATATCCAGCTGCTCAACCCGAAGGATTCCTCCTTTCTCTGTGGAGGCGTGAGCAACGCCAATGGCGATTTCGTCATCCCCTGCCAGCAGAAGCAGGCCCTCATGAAGGTTTCGTTCGTAGGCTATAAGACCATTTGCAAGCTGGTACCTATTGCCCGCATCGGAAATGTGAAGATGCAGGCGAATTCATACTTGTTGAAAGGTGTGACCGTTGAAGCCGCAAAGGTTGTAGAAAAAGTAGATAGACAAATCATCTTCCCTACAAAAGAGCAGGTGAAAACGGCTTCCAATGGTTATGATCTGTTGGACAACTTGTCTTTGCCTACCATTATCGTAAATCGAGCAGAACGCAAAGTTCAGTCATTAAAGGGCGGAGATGTGCAAATACGCATCAACGATGTCAAGGCTAGCATGCAAGATGTATTGGCTTTGCAGCCGGATGAAGTTACAAAGGTGGAATTCATCAATGTTCCAGGACTCAAATATGGAGACAGCAATCTGGATGCAGTCATCAACTACCAGGTCCGCCGACGTTATGCCGGTTATGTGGGTGGAGTTTCTACGATGCAAGGCACCAAGGCAGGTTTCAATAATAGCGACGGTTATTTCAAATACAATGTGAAGAAATCGGAATTCAGCATCAACTACAGTTTCTCCTATCGCTCGGTAGAGGAACGAAGCTATGAGAGTCTCGGTACTTATCATCTGCCCACAGGAGAAACTCTACATCGCAATTATTTAGGTTATGATTCTCCGTTCCTATACACCACCAATAATGTACAGTTGGGTTATAATCTTAGTGAGCCAGACAAATATACATTGAATGTACGGTTGAATTTCTACAATCACAACAGTCCTGTGAGAGGCATGAACCAGCTTTATCAGGAAAGCGGCAAGGCAAATCAATATCTGCAAAACAACAGAAAAATGCTGGAGCAGATTCCATCTCTGGACATTTATTATTCGCTCAACATGCCCCATGACCAGAACCTGGCTCTGAACCTGGTGGGTACTTACATCGGCACAGATTACCAATATCGTATGAGGGAATATACGTTCAACAAATCGCCGGATGAATCTGTAAAGAACGCTCCGCTGACCGATTACAGTTATGATGCAACTGGTAGAAAGCGCTCTCTTATTGGTGAAGGAACATACAGCAAGAACTGGAAACAGATGGCTTTATCGGTAGGTGGACAATATAATATCAGCCACACAGATAACATCTATGTGGGAAGCAGTAATGCTGATACGGAATTGAAGTACAGCAATCTCTATCTTTTCACCCAGCTACAGGGACAGCAGAAGTGGTTCAGTTATCAGGTGGGAGTTGGCGCAACCAGGTCTTCCATCCATCAGGGGGAGAACGGATACAGCAAATGGCTGTTTCGACCACAGGTAACTTTACAGGCAAAGGCTAGCGACCGTCTGAGTTTTAAATGGAGCAGCAAAATCACATCAGACATCCCAAGCCTTTCCGACTTGAGCGAGTTGCGCCAATATTCCAACAGCTTTGAGGCGCGTGACGGCAATAGCGGTCTGAAGCCATTTACCGGCTACAACAATACCTTGTCGGCTTCCTGGAACATTCCGCTGTTGTCTGTGTACCTGGAGGGAAACTGGACGTATTACGACAAGCCTATAGCTACTTCTATCTTGCCCGAAAAGCGGGAGGATGGCTCTTATCTCTTTGTGAGCAAACCGGAGAATCAGAAGAGTCATGATTACAAGCACCTGCTGTTGACTCCTGAAGTTCACCTCATCAAGGATCATCTGGATTTGAACCTCATGTGCGAGTATCAGAATGTCAAGACAAAGGGTTTGGATTATTCCCACGAGTTCAATTACTTCAGTTATGGAGCAGAAATTCGGTACATGACGGGCAATTGGAATATTGGCTATGGTGCCTATAAGGTGGAAAAGAGTTTTTGGGGAGAAAAGACAAACGGCGGAGAGCCAACCTCCAATCTTGCCGTAACCTACAGTTATAAGAACTGGCAGTTTGGCGTTCTCGGATTATTCGTATTCTATCCTCATGGCTGCGTGTATAAGGATGAACTTTTCAACAAGTATGTGCAGCAGAAGAACAAGGTACGCCTTGCTGACCAGGGCAACATGCTTGTCTTTACTGCCAGCTTCAACTTCAGCCATGGCCGCAGATACCATACAGGCAGCCGTAAGCTGAACAATAGCGATAGAGATAATGGTATCAGATAGAATTATTATATTTTCCTGAAATCACAAATAAGCAAAAGGCTGAACTTCCTAACCCGAAGTTCAGCCTTTTTGCATGTCATCAGTAATCCAAATACACATTTTATCGTTTATAGACGATAAAAATGTATCAATTCTATCGTTTATAGATGACAAGCATCATTTTTAGGGCAATTTTGCGCTGGGACGATTACCCTTCTAAGAGAAGAAAATAATATTTCTAGTTAGGAAAATAAAAATCTCTAACTGGGAAAATATTTAGGATGAAAATGACTCAAAACAGACAGCTGAGACTCACTTTCCGGTTTTTCCGGCTCTAAATCGGGCAATAGTCTCAGTTATCCCGTTTTTACTTGCATTTTTTAGGAGAACATGATTTTGTATTTCAGCAAGGTCTAAATCTACTTTAAAGCAAAAAACAAAGCAATTTTGAGGGTTTGGGAGACCTAAAAAGAATGCTTTTGTAAAATCTTTCGAATAATCTATAGGGCTGAGACCGAAAATGGGAAACCGCGAAACCTTCATAAGTCGTTGCTTTCTAGGGAATTAGATTATCGCCTCTTTTCCTTTTACTTGCTTCCATAGTCTCAGTCTCAGAGTCTCAGTTGTTTTTCAAGCACCCCTCTTCTTCTTATATACTTAT
>ERZ791861.818-NODE-818-length-17002-cov-3.567711_pt1 | contig 17002 bp, 13 predicted proteins | sample MGYA00510283_ERZ791861 | MGnify/ENA primary metagenome ERZ791861 (study PRJEB30046, sample SAMN00792074) | human gut metagenome | study: EMG produced TPA metagenomics assembly of the A metagenome-wide association study of gut microbiota in type 2...
AAGGTTTCCAGATATATTTTTCAGAAAAATCAATCCGTTTTTTCTGCAACCTGCCAGTATCCGCCTTTATCCGGTCCGACACGCTTGAGTATTCCCTCTGCCTTCATCTTGGCAATATGCTTTTCCACAGCTTTAGGGGTTATGCCTATCCGCTCGGCAAGGGCAGCTGCACTTAGTGAATTGTCTTGAGATAGCAGAGCAATAATTTTCTCCCTACTTTTCACCTTTTTCTTCCTACTTTCTGTCAGTTTCTCCCCACTCTCCGGAATATCTTCAATGGATTTACGATAAGTTTCAATGTCATAAGCAAGATTCTTCACCATAGTGGCAGTCATAAAATTCCGGAATATACTTAAATCTTCATTTTCCCGGGTTTCCACCAATGCTTTGATGTATTCCTCCTTATCATCCTTAAGGATTTTGGTCGGAATCAATCCAAACTCAAATTGAAGCATGTTCATTACAAGACGTGCCATTCTGCCGTTACCATCAGCCCACGGATGTATAGTCACCAAATGATAATGGGTATCAAAACTTAGCTCGTATAATTGTGCAACACTTTTGCTTGCATAATTTTTTCGTTCTTGATTCAGCCAATTGCAAAATTCCGAGAGTTTTACCGGGACTTTACTGTAATTCATATACGATTTGCCTCCAACTCCTGCCGTAACATTCAACAGGCGTAAGTCTCCCTGTGCAGATGAGAAATCTCCCAATGCAGTCTTATACTCCTGTCCGGTATTTTTCATGACAAGAGCAGAGAGACTTTTCAATAAATCAATAGTGATATCAGTATGTGCATGAGCTAGTTTTATGGCAGTCTCATAAGCGTTTTTAAGATCAAGGTTCATGTTCTGCTCTGTGATACTTTTCCCTTTTAGGCTGATTCCCTGGTCGAACATGATTTGATTTTCAAGCTCTGTTATAGTCGATCCCTCAATAGCTGTGGAATGAGTAATGAGTGAATACAAATAGAACTTGTCATAATCTATCTGCTTGTCTATTTCCAATTCCCGATAAAGGGAAATCAATTTTTCAAGTTCGGTTTGCATATTATCTTCTATTTTTCACAAATATATATTTTTCTCCCTACTTCTCATTATTTTCTCCCCACTTTATTTGCTTTTCTCCCTACCTTTTTCAATAAAACAAATAGAATCTGCATCACCCACATGTTTGATAAGTGATACAGATTCCAATAGAGTGATACCGATTTTATTCATTAAGTCTGTACGCCTCCTTGTACCCTTTCATCAGTGTCTTTTCTATGTCGGAAGCCCGGTAGAGAATCTTGCCGCCTACCTGCGTGTAAGGCAGAATGCCGTTGTTGCGGTAGTCCTGCAAGGTTCTCCGGCTCACTTTCAGCAGGAATGCCACTTCCTTGTCCGTCAGCAGTTCATCTCCATAGACTGACGGTTGCCGTTTCTCCAACACCCTGTCGAGTAGGGCCAGCAGCCTGTCGAAATTCGAGTGGAACGTTTTTACCCACTCGTGGTCCTTTTCTCTGATTTCATTACTCATATGCGTTTGATATTGGTTATACATTATTCTTGAAACTCACTCAAATGGTCTTGCCTTTCCAACGGGCTTCCTTGCGTTTGTCCTCCACGTTTCCGACTACCCGCTCCACATCATCAGGACGGTAATAAGTCCGGTTCCCGATTTTCGTAAAGGCAAGCGTCCCGTTATCCCTCAGGGTCTGCAAGGTTCTCGGACTGATGCGCAACTTGCGACAGACCTCGTGTTTGTCCATCCATTCACTTGTTTCTTTTCCACCGTGTTCACGGCACAGGCTTTCCACCCGCTGCACGAAGTGATCCAGCTTGGCGGCAATTTCCTCAAATGTTCTCTTTTCAAAGCTGATGATTTCCATTGTCTTTATTATTTTCAGTTAAACATATATTCAAAATTCCGGAACAGGACAGATCCTTTACAACCGATATTCCATCATGTATCATCGTCCTATTCTCGGCAGGAAATGGGACCGTTTTATCTTGTTTCCACTGCAAATAAAAGCAGTAGGAATCACACTGCAATGGATTTTCAGACCGGTGACGATGCGTTGCCCGGAATGACATCATGTTACATATCAAGTGCATACAATGAGCTTTCTTTATAAACGGAATCCGCTTGAATAATCCGGTATGGAAGAATCACGGCAGGCAGCACTGACCGCCTAATCTATATTGTGCATAGGGTAACATAATTGTCACAGTATCTCCATTTGCTTGATTCTGTTTACTATACACATTTCCTTTGCTCACGACAACGAGTCAAGGTGCGCACCGAGACCAGTGAGTAAACCGATTAAAATCAAAATGTATGGTAACAAAAAAGAAATTGACCAAAGAAGAATGGGAGGCCATGACAGGTACGGACATGTCATTCATACTCCCGTCAGATGGCAGTATTGAAACTGCCATGGAATCATCCTTGAATGATACCGGAAATAAAGAACAGACAAAGTCAGTAGAACAAGTAGAAGTTCCATCCGAGACCCGGCAACCGTCAACCGGAAAAGAGGAAGCAGTTCTCTCGTCTCAACGTCGTATAAGCAGCAGGCAGAGGAAACTTTCTCTGGACGAATACCGGAAAGCCTTTCTTCAAGTGCCGAGAATCGAAGACCGCAAACCCGTGTTCGTAAGCGGTGAGGTACGTGACAGGCTGGACGAGTTTGTCCGCAGGTTGGGAGGACGCAAAATGAGTGTTTCCGGACTGCTTGAGAACATCGCCCGGCAGCATCTTGAAATCTATTCGGAAGACTTCGAACAGTGGAGAAAGCTGTGACATTTTCCGGAATGACTGACTTGCTTACTGACTCCAGTCATTACAGTATTCAGACAGTTAGTAGCCGACCAGAGGGAATAACTCCCAAAACTTCAGTTTTGGGAGTTAGCGAGGTTATCTTTCGGGCATCCCGAAAACCTCGCTCCACTCCCGAAGAGTGGAGGCAATCCGCTCCCGGTGGTCGCAGATTGTGAGAAAAAGAACTATCAAAAATCAAACAGAGAAAATATGAATGACAGAAAGAAAAACAGACCGAGGGGACGCCCCAAAGTAAGCGGAGTGTGCAAACTCAACAAAGCCGTTACAGTGAAATTCTCCAAGATAGACTATGAGCGGCTATGCCGACGTAGCAGACAGGCTAACCTTACATTGGCCGAATTCCTTCGCGTATCAGCCTTTGAGACGACGATAACGGCCAGGCACTCGGCCGAGGAAACTGCCGTCATACGCAGTCTTACGGGGATGGCAAACAACCTGAACCAACTGACCCGTCTGTCCCATCAGACTGGATTCCACCGTACCCAAAAGACGGCGACGGAACTCCTGCAGAAACTCAAAGAGATTATAGTCCAGTATAGGCACGGAGAAAGGAGGCCGTCATGATTGGCAAGATCAAGAAAGGGAAATCCTTCGGCGGCTGTATCCGTTACGTGATGGGCAAGGACAACGCGGAAATCATCGACTCCGACGGTGTACTGCTGGGAAATATCCGGGAAATAACGGACAGTTTCAACTACCAGCGGGAGCTTAATCCGAAGATAAAACAGCCTGTCGGGCACATCGCATTGAGCTTCAAACCGGAAGACAAGGCATTGCTGACAGATGAATTTATGGCTAAAATAGCCCGGGAATATATGGAACTGATGGGGATAAAAAACACTCAGTTTATTCTTGTAAGACACCATAACACGGACAATCCGCACTGCCACCTGGTCTATAACCGCATCGGGTATGACGGTAAGGTAATCTCTTCCCAAGGCGATTACAAGCGTAACGAGATTGCCACAAAACTGCTTAAGGACAGGTACGGGTTGACATACGCCGAGGGAAAGGGCAAGACTAACGTGGAGAAACTCCATGCTTCGGAACGTGTGAAATACGAAATCTTCAATGCCGTCAAGGCAGCTTTGAAGCGCTCCGGGACATGGAAAGAGTTCAATGATTACCTGCTTCGCCGGGGCATCAGGCTGGAATTTGTAAAGCGTACCAGGGAGATAAAAAAGCCGGACGACATACAGGGAATTCGGTTCACCAAGGACGGGCAGACTTTCAAGGCCTCACAGATCAGCAGGGAGTTCAGCTTTGCCAGACTGAATGCCCGGCTGGGCTGGAAGACTTCGGAATCCCAACAGGAATCCGAACGTAAGGTGCAGCAAAAGATACCGGACGGAGGCCATCTTCTCGAAAGTACGGGACCTGGACTGTTCAGCCCGACAAACGGCACCGCTCCCGAAGAGCCGTTATCTCAGGAAGAACTCTTGCGCAGACGCAGGAAAAAGAAAAGAAGGAAAGGATTCGGGCTGTAGCCTGTCCTTTCCCATTCAAATTATTCATGAACATTAAAATTGCAGGAATATGAAATTGGAAGAATATATCGAGAGCATCTTCGGATGCCTGGAAAGAATCGAGAACAAAATCAACGGGTTGTCCGCCCCCTTGCCGGAAGGTAATAGCCCGACAGTTAACAATGAAAAGGAAAAGGATGAGTCCGTGCTGAATGAAGTCCTGAAAGGTCATGAGACATTTCGCAAATTGTTGACCCGCGTATGCGAAGGTCTTGTCGCCATCAAGAACGATATGGTTTCCATGGACAGGAAGAACTCGTCACAGGAAAGACTTGGACAGGTCTTGTCGGAAATACGGAATGAACAGCGTAAGAATCAGGAGAAAGTGGAAACCCTGTTTTGTGAGACCAATGATACAATCAGAAAGAATGCCGTCAAGACAAGCAACATCAACCATCATTTCAGCCTGAGTATAGAATCCCCGTACACTCTCTGGAGTTTTTTCGTGATGTTCGTGACAATCGTGATTCTGTCCGTGGCTCTCTATTTTTCGGCGAGGACAGATAACGTGCAGGCCGATAATGATCTGAAATATCGTTATGTCAAGATGAAAGGAGAGGCTACCCCAGAACAACTTGTGGAACTTGAGAACCTCTTTGGACCAAACCGGAATAACGAACGGATAAAACAGATGCGTGAGGACGTGGAGGCCTACGAGGAAGCGGTACAGAGACAAGCTACTCTGACTGAGCAGGCACGACTGAAAGAACAGGCCGCGAGAGAATTTGACAGCAAGGCGAAATCCATCAAGGACAAGTCAATTACGGACGAACCTAAAAAGTAAGCCTATGGCCAGTGTCAAAGTGAAATTCAGACCTTCCACCATAGAGGGAAAGGAAGGTACCATCTATTATCAAATAATCCACAACCGTGTAATCCGTCAGTTAAAGACGGATTACCGGATATTTACGGATGAGTGGAGCGAAGCTGGAAACTGTATCATTGTCGGTAGTTCGGAACGAAGCAATCTGCTCCTTTCCTTGCAGGAACGCATGGAGTGGGACCTGAAGCGGCTGGACATGATTATCCACCAACTGGATAACCGGAAAGCCGGATATACGGCAGATGATATTGTCGCTTCTTTCCAGAGCAATACAGAGGGACAGTCGCTTTTCAACTTCATGCAGGGCATCATAGTCCGTCTCAAACAGATGGGCAAGATACGCACGGCTGAAAACTATTCCTGTACTCTGAAAAGTTTCATGCAGTTCAGAGGGAACAGGGATGTTCTGCTGTCCGAAATTGATTCGGATTTGATGCAGCTTTATGAAGCCTACCTTCATGGGAAAGGGACCGTACGGAATACCAGTTCATTCTACATGCGTATCCTTCGGGCGGTATATAACCGTGCCCTGGAAAAGGAACTGATGGAACAGCGCAATCCTTTCAGGCATGTCTATACGGGAGTGGACAAGACCGTCAAGCGTGCCGTTCCCTTATCCGCCATCAAACGTATGAAGAATCTGGATCTGTCCTTACAGCCTAATCTGGAATTTGCAAGGGATATGTTCCTGTTCAGTTTCTATACCCGTGGCATGTCGTTCATAGATATGGCTCACCTGAAAAAGAAAAATCTTCAGAACGGCTTCTTATCGTATCGCAGACGAAAGACCGGGCAGCAGCTGGTCATCAGGTGGGAAAAATGCATGCAGGAGATTGTCGGGAAATACCCGGAAGACAATCTTAGTCCTTATCTTTTGCCGATATTGAAATATCCTTTTAAGGATACCCACAAACATTACAGGAATGTCATGTCCGGAATAAACCGAAACCTGAAAGAAATAGCCAGACTGGCCGATATATCCGTTCCTCTTAGTATGTACTGTGCCCGTCATTCATGGGCAAGCGCAGCCAAAGGCAAGAATATTCCGATTTCTGTCATCAGCGAAGGGATGGGACATGATTCCGAGGCGACCACACAAATTTATCTGGCCTCATTGGATAATTCCGTAGTGGACAAAGCCAACGCACAAATTCTGAAAAGTCTGTAGGATTGGAGAACGTTTAGCAAAAGCATTCATTTCTTAGACAGAGGGACTCACTCTTGCGCAAAGTTATACATTTTATTGAAAATCCTGCAATTCCGGCCGTTGGATTTTCATCCGGAAGTCATTGAATTTCAACTGTTGTTTAGCAATTCTACATATAATTCATCAGCAAATCAGCCTTATAGCCTGAAATCTCCCTCTGTCTAAGAAAGACGCAGACACCGGGACTTTCTCATCCCCTTTACGCACAGAAAGAAGATGGAGAAAACGACCGGAGAAGCCGACATACAGGAGAACAGGCTGAAAGAACTTTCACCCGACTTGCTGAATACCTTGCTCAAAGATCATACAACGAGTAAGGATGGAAAACAGTGTAATATATTCTGGGCTACTTCCGATTATGAACTGCTCGGCAAAGGTTATGAATACGGGGCACAGATTCTCCCAAAGTTGATAACCGGAGAGAACGGGCATGTGGTCATGCCCCGTGTCCTGAAACACAGGGATACTCAAAGCACACGTTCCCAGGAAATGGCGGAGGTATTTACTCCGTCCTGGATATGTAATGCCCAAAACAATCTTATCGATGAAGCCTGGTTTGGCAGAAAGGATGTATTCAACCATGAAGTGACATCCAAAGACGGTACACACACATGGGAAGTAAATCCGGATAAGATTGTTTTTCCTGAAGGCAGGACATGGAAAGACTATGTACGGGAAAACCGGTTGGAAATCACCTGTGGAGAAGCTCCTTATCTGGTAAGCCGGTATGATACGACTACCGGAACATTCATTCCCGTAGAAAAGCGTATCGGCCTGCTTGACCGTAAACTTCGTATTGTCAGTGAGAATACTACGACAACGCGTGAATGGCTGGAGGCAGCCAAGGATGCTTACAGAAGCATCTATGCCTATGAATGGCAGGGTGACAGTCTTCTTCTTGCCCGTGAAGCCCTTCTCTTATCCTTCATCGAATATTATCGGAACAAGTTCGGTAAAGATCCGCAAATTAAATCCATCAACCATATAGCCTATATCATCTCCTGGAATGTATGGCAGATGGACGGACTGAAAGGTGTCGTTCCGGACAGTTGCGGAGAACGTGTGCGGATGGAACCAAGTCTGTTCGGTACGATTGAAAGACGGGAGCCGTGCGATGGCTGTCTGAAAGATGACCTGACCAAGCACAACGGAATTTACTGCATTATCAAGGACTGGCGGGCTACGGACAAGGCAACAGGCAAAAAGGGGAAACGAATCCGATTTATCGACCTCATAAATGAAAAAGCATGAGATTCACATCGTCCCTGAAACTAAAACTTATCTATGTGCTCCGTATCCATGATGCGGCGCACCATGGATGCCTGAAGATTGGCGAAGCAACCTGTGAGGATGAAAACGTGTTCGGTCTGTCTCCCAACAGCAAGGCACTCAATGAAGCGGCCAAAAAGCGTATCAACCAATACACACAGACGGCAGGTATCGCATATGATTTGCTTTATACGGAACTTACCATTTACAACCGTGGCGGACTCCGTTCATTCAACGACAAAGAGGTACACAATGTTCTGGAACGCTCCGGCGTCAAAAAGAAGGTTTTCGATACGGTCAACAAAGCCAATGAATGGTTCATCACCGATCTGGAAACCGTCAAGCGTGCCATTGCGGCTGTCAAGGAAGGGCGGAGCTCCCTTTCATCAGCGGAAGTTACCCGTGAATATTCCCCGATTGTATTCCGGCCGGAACAGCAGGAAGCTATCAGCAAGACCAAGAAACAGTTTAAGAAAGGCAACCAGATGCTCTGGAACGCAAAGATGCGTTTCGGAAAGACGCTTTCTGCCCTGCAGGTTGTTAAGGATATGGAGTTTCAGCGTACCCTGATTCTGACTCATCGTCCTGTAGTGGATGCCGGATGGTTTGAGGATTTCGGTAAGATATTTTACGACCGCAAGGATTTTGCATACGGTTCCAAGAATAACGGGGAAAGTTACGACAGTCTTGAACGGCGGGCAGTAAGTCACAGATTGCGTTATGTCTATTTTGCCTCCATGCAGGATTTGCGCGGTTCTGAACTTGTAGGTGGTAACTTCGACAAAAACAACGAAGTGTTTTCTACCGATTGGGACCTGATTATCGTGGATGAAGCGCACGAAGGCACCCAGACCGAACTGGGTAAAGCGGTTATGGGAGAGCTGGTCAAGGAACAGACCAAAGTATTACGCCTGTCAGGTACTCCATTCAATCTGTTGGATGATTTCAAGGAAGATGAAATCTATACATGGGACTATGTGATGGAACAGCGGGCCAAGGCGAGCTGGGACGAACTCCATTTTGGCGATCCCAATCCGTATGCCTCACTGCCTACACTCAATATCTTTACCTACGATTTGGGACGGCTACTTCATGAATTTGTAGATGAAGATGTCGCCTTTAACTTCAGGGAATTTTTCCGGGTCAATGAATCCGGCAGTTTCTGTCATGAAAAAGATGTGCGGGCTTTTCTGAATCTTCTTACCAAGGAGGACAAGGACAGCCTTTATCCATATGCCAACGAGGAATATCGGAATATTTTCCGCCATACACTCTGGATGGTGCCCGGCGTAAAGGAAGCAAGGGCACTGAGTGCCATGCTCCAGACACATCCGGTGTTCCAGCATTTCAAGGTGGTCAATGTAGCCGGTGACGGTGATCAGGACAAGGAGAGCCGTGATGCCCTGGAAGCCGTGGAACAGGCTATCGGAAAAGATCCGGATTCCACACGGACAATTACTCTTTCTTGCGGACGGCTGACGACCGGAGTAAGTGTAAAGGCATGGACTGCCGTATTCATGTTGTCCGGTTCCTATAATACAGCCGCATCCAGTTATATGCAAACTATCTTCCGCGTACAGACACCGGCCACCATTAACGGACGGATGAAGGAGCAGTGCTATGTTTTTGATTTTGCTCCTGACCGTACCCTGAAAGTGATTGCCGAAACAGCCAAAATATCGTCCAAAGCCGGAAAAACTTCACAAAGCGACCGTAAGGCTATGGGTGAGTTTATCAATTTCTGTCCTATCATATCCATTGAGGGCTCACAGATGAACCGCTTTGATGTACCCCGTATGTTGGAACAGTTAAAACGGGTATATGTGGAACGTGTAGTTCGTAACGGGTTTGAGGACAACAGCCTTTATAACGATGAGCTGATGAAGCTGGATGATTTGGAACTGCAGGAATTCGATGACCTGAAAAAGATCATCGGCCAGACCAAAGCCATGCCCAAGACCAACCAGGTGGACATCAACAGTCAAGGCCTGAACAATGAGGAATACGAGGAAAAGGAGAAGCTGGAGAAGAAACCAAAGAAGGAACTTACAGAGGAAGATCGGAAGCGGCTGGAAGAACTGAAAAAGAAGACCAAGAACAGGGAAGCGGCCATTTCCATACTCCGTGGCATCTCCATCCGTATGCCCCTGTTGATTTATGGCGCGGAACTGAGTGATGAGAATCAGGAAATCACGATTGATAATTTTGCCTCACTCATTGACCCGCAGTCATGGGAAGAGTTTATGCCCAAGGGAGTGACCAAACAGAAATTCAACAGCTTCAAGAAATATTATGATCCGGAAATATTCTGTGCTGCCGGAAAACAAATCCGTGCAATGGCCCGTGCTGCGGACAAACTGAGTATTGAGGAACGAATCGAACGTATTACGGACATCTTCAGTACTTTCCGCAATCCGGACAAGGAAACGGTGCTTACTCCGTGGCGTGTGGTAAACATGCACCTCGGCGACTGTCTGGGAGGCTATAACTTCTATGACACGGAGTATCAGAATGTAATTCCCGAACCACGATTTATAGACAAGGGAGAAGTTACCGCAGAAGTTTTCTCCCCTGAGTCCCGTATTCTGGAAATCAATTCCAAATCCGGACTTTATCCGCTCTATATGGCATACGGCATTTACCGTGCAAGGGTAAAGGCTTCTCTTTTCGCTGTAGAAACAGTAGAAGAACAGCAAGCTGTATGGGACAAGGTCATAGCCGAGAACATCTTTGTCATCTGTAAAACTCCAATGGCAAAGAGTATCACAAAGCGTACGCTTGCCGGATTCCGTAAAGCTAAAGTAAATACAAGATATTTTGAAGATTTAATCAACCAGATTAAGAACAAGCCAGAAAACTTTATAGCCAAAGTTGCCAAAGGTCGTTCTTACTGGAAAGCCATAGATAATGACAATATGAAATTTAATGCGATAGTGGGAAATCCACCATATCAAATTATGGATGGAGGTGCTGGAGTAAGTGCAAAACCTGTTTATAACTTATTTGTTGAAATAGCTAAACTTATAAATCCAACATATATTTCCATGATTATGCCTTCTAGATGGTTTGCGGGAGGTAAAGGGTTGGACTCATTTAGAGCGAATATGTTGTCTGATAAACGAATTCGTTATATTTTCGATTATATAAATGCAAAGGATTGTTTCCCAACATCAAGTATTGGTGGAGGTGTAAATTATATATTATGGGATGCTAACCACCATGGGGATTGTTCGATTACAACTGTCCAAGGATTATTACGTGACACTGTATCACGCCCATTAGATCAGTTTGCAGTATTCATCCGCTATAATCCTGCGATCCATATAATTCAGAAATGTCAATCAGATAAAACCTTTGCCTCAATAGTAAGTACACGTAATCCATTTGGTTTATCATCAAATATTAGAGGCGATAAATCTGGAGATCTTCGTTTAATATCAAGTGAAGGGGTGTCATGGCTTCCTAAAACAGCTGTTTCAGCTTCAAATCAACTACTCTCTAAATACAAAATTCTTATGAGCAAAGTAACAGCTGAACATGCCGGTGAGCCTGATAAAAACGGCCAATTCAGAATTGTTTCAAGGACAGAAATTATAGAGCCAAATGATGTTTGTACGGATTCCTATTTGATTATTGGTGCTTCGGAAGACAAGTCTATTGTTGAGAATGAATATAAGTATATTCAAACTCGTTTTGCTAGATTTTTATTAATGCTGGCAGTATCTTCTATAAATCTTTCTCCTGATAAGTTTCAATTCATTCCATTGCAAGATTTTACGGAAAGATCTGATATTAATTGGAATAAGAGCATTTCTAATCTAGACAAGCAGTTGTATATCAAGTATGATTTATCAACAGAAGAAATAGCTTTTATAGAAAAATTGATAAAAAGTATATGACTAATGATTATAATATACACCAATCAACAGCAACATCTTCACCTAAAGAACAAGATGGACTTTGAATGTGTGTATGAAGCAAAGAAGCACATGACTGATTATGTGTTCAGCGACAAGTAATGGAGAAGACAAATCACTCACGATTTGGACGAAGCATACGAAATGGTGGTATATGCCAAACTTCCACACACCTTTCAAATACCACCCCCCGCAGGCAACTATACTCCAGACTGGGATATCGCCATGAAACGATGTCAAACACATCTTCTTCATTGCCGAAATCAAAGGCTCCATGTCATCCATGAATTTATCTACTATTGAGCGAGCCAAGATAGACTGTCCAAAATGTTATTCAACTCCATCTCCACTACCAATGTAAAATACCACAAAGTGGCTACTTATCAAGATTTGATAGATGGAATGAATGCGGATAGGTTGATTAAAATATAGGCATTCACTTGTTGAAGGTGAACGCCTATTCTTTTTGAGGCCTCAATAGACATTTGGTTTGGAACTTTATAATTAATCATTAATATTTCCAAGTAAATGAATATCGTTTCTCACAACAATATTAGAATGTTCAAAATTGTGCGTATTCAAAAGACGAATACCTTCATTATATACCAGGCCTTTATGTTCTGGATCTTTAATGGTTACAATAATTGTTGCTCTGATAGTATTTACAACACCATCTTCTTGTAATTCAAGCATAGTGGCATCTCTAGTAAATGCATGCATTGTCATAGCCCATGTTTGACAATCTTTTATCAGATTCTTCTTCCCAGTTGTCATAGTAGATAAATCTACTTGAAATTTTTTCACTGGCTGCCATTTGTGATTTTTCATTATGAGGTTACGCTCTCTCATTATTTCAGACTGTCGCTTAGAATATTTATCTTCTGTTAAAATATTGTACAATGAATCTATTCTTTCTTCATTTCGATATGTCTTAGGAGTTCCGACAGCACCAAGTACAAAATGATTAACACCACGAATAGGACCGATTTTGACGTCAATATCCGTTTGGCAATATTCATTACCTTCTCCTCCTTTCAAAATAGGATCAGTAACAATTGTAACTGTTACAATTCCATAAAAATGGCCGTTTTCATCTGTTAAAGAATTTGGATATGGGAAGTCTATTACCTGATAATCGGTACCATTGTTAAAATTAGGTTGCCATACCATGGTAAACTCATCTTCGTCATTGTTCAACATATCATCAATGGAAGTTGGCAAACCAAAACCATACATTTTATCAAATCCAACAACATTCTTGTCTACAACTGATGGATAATTAGCGTTATGTATAATTAATGCCTTTATTAAGGTTGGGTCAAATGCTCCATCAAGTCTATGGAATAGGTGTGTTGCCAAAGAAGAAACTCTTGGTGTAGAGAAACTCGTGCCAAACGCAGTATGCTGAATATCAGCACCAGTCAAGACTTTTACGCCAGTATGTTTATTTCCTCCGTAATGAACAACTTCGGGTTTGATTAATCCTTCTGGACCATACCCTATACGAGAAAAAGGAGAATGTTTACCTTCTTCCAAATCATCTGGATGAGATCCACTGTTACATATTGAACCTACTGTTAGGGCTAGCATTGACTCAGCCCCTAAAGTTATGCGACCTAAATTCGTACTATTGCCTGCTGATTTGCAAATTAAAACATCATTTTTCTTTTGAATATCATCTAGCGCTATTGCAAAATCTGAAAATATAAAGTCTGAAACTTCAGTTTGAGAGCCTTGTGAAAGATTCCATATTTTAATATAAGGATATCGTTGTACTGCTGCCCTGATATACATTATAAGTTCATCCTCTGTAATCTTTAATCCATCCCTATCAGAATTAACAATACAGCTAACAAATTTTAGAGGTCCACAACCTGTACAATCTTTATTTTCTAATATATCTCCATATACGGCAATACTAGCAACCATTGTACCATGAATACGATTTATGTCTAATTCATCTAGTCCTGCAATGTTATTCTCTTCTTCATGGCTCCATGAAGATAGATAGTCAGATTGTTCAACCCCAGAATCAAGAATTCCTAATATGGGATATTCTTCTCCTTCAACAGGCTTTGCTAATTTCACCTCAGCTTGGAAAGGATTAGGGGCAGCAACAAGTTCGTAATAAGGCATTTCTTTTATAGAAATCACACTATCAAGGGTTGCTATTTGTCGAATTGAATCCGCCGAAGGATTTCTAACTTTAAACATTATCAAATCCTCTGCATAATCAACTCTTTCAATATTGCATCCTAATTCTTCTCCAAGTTCCAAAAGTAATTGTTCGGACAAAGTGTTAAGATTTGCATCTTTATAGTCTACTAATTGGACTTTCAAAATCTTGTTGCTTAATGCTTCAATATCGAAATTGCAAGTATAAACAGATAAATCCTCTATAGCTGCTACTCCTATAGGTTTATCTTTTGAGGACGTATGATTTTGTACAGAAAGGACAACATTCTTTATCGCTTCAATGTCACCGACATCTTCCAACTTTAATAATATTTCTCGAAAGCCTGATATACCAATTACATTATGTTTTCGATTTTGATTAAGAATCGATCTTACATTTGGACGATAAGATTTTGCTGTAGCATGTTCATTAAGTTTTGCCTTTACCAACAGTGGCAAACGACTATTGCGTACAGGGCGATCTTCAAAAAGTCGACCTATACTGTCTAATGCATTTACAAGTCTAACCGCATTCTCAGAAATGATCTGCTCTGTTGCCCATCTTGGAAGTTCATTAGAACCACCAGCTTCTTTCAAGAACTCATCTTGTTTTTCACGAGTTTTTACTAACTGTATAGGAAGTATCTTGGCCATAAAGATTATTTATTTGATGTTAAACTTTTTATCTTGCGAAGACTAATACCTGTCAATTCATTTATAACACGTTGTGTTAGTCCTTTTGATTTTAAATATATAATATACTTATCTTCAGTTTTCTCGCCATCTTGTAATTCGAAAACACTAAAAAGGAGGTGAGAAATAGATATGTCCTTTTGCCCAGCTAAGATGCTTTTAACTTTAGCTCTGTCAAATAGATTCTTTAAGTCAGAAGGAGACATACCTTCAAAAATAGTCATCAAGCCTTTTATATTGAGTATCTGATTAACAGCTTTGTCTTGATCTTTTCCACAGAACAAACGAATCAGATCTGCAAGTTCTTCTTCTTTGGGCATTCCAACTTCCACTTTTTGTAAAAAGCGACGCCAAACAGCTCTATCTAACAATTCAGGATGATTAGTGGCAGCAATAAGGATACAGTGCTTGGGCATAGTATCCATATTTTGCAGTAAGCTGTTTATCACCCTTTTTAATTCTCCTATTTCTTTTTGATCATCACGTGCCTTTGCTATAGCGTCAAATTCATCCAAGAACAATATACTTGGAAAATCCCTGACATAATCAAATATTTTTCTTATGTTTTTTGCAGTACTTCCCAACAAAGAAGAAACTAAGCTGTCAAGTCTTGCTAATACTAACGGAAGTCCTGTCCGATAACTTACATAGTGAGCTATGCTAGTTTTTCCACATCCAGGTTGTCCATATAGTATGAGCGTTTTGGGGATGTCAATTCCTTGCATCTCTAATTCGGCGGAGTTTTGAACTATATTAATAAACTCTTCTATTTGAGATTGAGTCAATGGATCTAGAACTATATTGTTAGTGGTTCCTGCAGGAGGAATGACTTCGACTATTTGAAGCCTACTATCTAAATCCAAAGGAGCATTTCTTAAAGCATCAGCAACTACACCAGATTGCATATTTGCATTTTCTATCTTTTTCCTAATACAGGACGCTAACACAGTATCACCCTCTTGAGACAATCTATCGGCGAGTTTATTCGAATAACTGACAACTTTACGCTTGTCATTCGTTAAACCTCCTTCTATTATTCTTAATATTTCGGTATTCATGGGTAATATATTTTTTCAGCAAAAATACATATTTAGAACCTATTATTCAAATATTTCGTTCTCAAAATCATATTTTATTGCAAAAAAGTAGATATTTTGTTCTCAAATACCCAAATATCGTTCCCAGAAAGTTCTATAAGTCACATACAATATTAGTTGATACGATTCTGAAGTAACAATAGATAACCTATCCCTTTTTATAGGTTAACAATCTCCAATGCATTTTGTCTTATCCTATTTGCCTCATAAATATTCAGCCTAAACGCAAAGGCAATAACTACTTCAAGATTGTATAAATTTGCCCGAAGCTATATTGAATCGTTGGGAGATTGAGGTATTTAGTATTCCACTCTTATATATAACTTTGATGACGAATCGGAGTATCGGGAATATCACCCAAAAAACTCCAACAACTCCATTTCTGATATCCAAACATTACATTTGGGATATTCACTATGCCATTTTCAATAATTGTTCGTTCCGTACATATACATATTAATATGCCTCAATCTAATAACACGATGATTATTAGATTGAGGCAATCTGAAAAATTGCTGGTGGAGCAAAAACACAAGGCATCTGCTTGTATTTCAAAATAAAGCGTTACCTTTGTAGAGTAATAGGAAATCGACTCCGCAAGACACTGCAAAATATTGCAAGAATCCGGTGGAGCAATAGCGGGAGATTACTTCTTTAGCTAAAAGATACATCAAAGATATTCAGCCACTTATCGTTAGATTACGATTCCTGGTGGCACCACCTGCAAAACTCCGAAATGCTTCATTATCAAGCGTTTCGGAGTTTTTCGTTTTAGCAGATAGCGCTGAGTTCCTATAAGGTAATCATCTGAAACTGTTTAAATCGCCTTGATTAAATACCATTAAAGACTTCCTTTTAATCTTCAAACCGATTAAAGCGCCAATAAAAAAAAGGCCAGCACTCACACCCTTCTTATTCGTAGTACATTCTTTTCCCTCTCGTTCCGAAAGCATCATAGAAGCACAATCCCGTAAATTAGGCACACTACCTTGAACGTGCATCATAAACAAAGAAAACACAATAACCCCAATGACACGATGACACTTTGACCTTATTGAACTTTTTGACCTTTTACCCTTTTTCCACATTATAAACCATCATACCTATAACCGAAGAACCGAGAGCTACATACAACCTTATATTTATAACCGTCAGCCCATAGAACACCGAACCCATATACAAGGCTATCTAGATGAGCAAAGATACCAACAACAAGAGCAACAAGTATCTTGGTCGTCAGATTGATTGTTTTCAGTTGCTTCAATTCATTTATCCCTCAAACAGTGCTATCTAAGGCTATTAAACGCTAATACTTAAGTTATTTACTCTGTGTTTCTTATGCATTAAATACCCATACAACTCAAACACAATCAAACATTAGTTAATTAATTCACATTACTTTATACATTTTTCATCAGGTAAACAGGTAAAATACACCACAACAAACCACTACTTTTGTATTCTGTGCC
>ERZ791861.826-NODE-826-length-16854-cov-2.397405_pt1 | contig 16854 bp, 13 predicted proteins | sample MGYA00510283_ERZ791861 | MGnify/ENA primary metagenome ERZ791861 (study PRJEB30046, sample SAMN00792074) | human gut metagenome | study: EMG produced TPA metagenomics assembly of the A metagenome-wide association study of gut microbiota in type 2...
TGATAAGCTGCTATCGGGATGGGCGGAGGAGCGGCTGCCGCAGACTGAGGCATTGTAAATTAGTCGCTTAAGTAAAAACATTCAGCCATACTGTAATCAGTGCATCGTATACACCATGCGCGATAATAACCGACAACAACGTGCAATTCTTAATTTTAACTCTACAGATACAAAAGATTGCGCCAATAAAACCTGTTAATATTATTTGTCCGATATTTCCGCCCAAGAAATGAAACAAACCAAACAAAATGGACGAACCTATAATCGCACCTACGGCGGAACCGAAAAGTGTTTCCAACTTCTTGTAAAAGAATCCGCGAAAAACAAACTCCTCCACCAGCGCAACTGCACCAATATATTGGATAAAATCATATATATACTGCCATGCATAAATATATATATGTTGATTATTTACCCAGTCACTCATTCCGATCAGATGCGGTATTACTGTAAATACGAATGACATACACAAAGCAATGGCAAGACCAATCAACAACTGATATCCTATCTTCTCTTTGGAAAAACCGTAATCCGACCACTTTTCCTTATTAAATATCACAATACAAAAGGGAACCAATGCAATCGGTAAATATGTTACAATCATCAAAACCATACGAACAACAAGCGGAAGACTCATAAGCACATATTGATTAAATGCATTTACTCCCAACAAACCACCAACCACACCGATGATTGCAATTACCATCTGTATTATTATTTTATTACGTTCCTTCACTTTCATCTTCATCTCTCTCTTTCTTTGTCAGTACTTTCAGACACCATCTCCATTTGCCGCAATGCGGGCATCGCATCATTCTTAACGCAACGATATTCATTCCTACTGTATAGTTAATGAAGCTGGGAACGAAGGTTTCTTCACAATGTAAACACTTATAATATCCAAATGTGCGTCCTCCCTCCATCAGCGCAAGCAAACAAACCGTAAAAACGGCACATGCAATAAACACCAATATACCTTTCGCCGGATTGCTTATTACTTCCGCATATGTATTTACAACAACAATCAGCGTCACAAAAGAAATGATGGATATAAGTCCCATTAACAGAATCAGAATTAATTTCGTTCTGTTCTCTTTCTTTTCTTCTACCAGATGAACCATTTTTTGTTCTGCCTTTTTCATATAATTCTCTTTATCCAAGCGTTCACCCGTCAGCAACTCATTCACCGAAATTCCCAGCGCCTTACAAAGGGGCTGCAACAATGAAACTTCCGGAAATCCTTTGCCGCATTCCCATTTGGAAATTGTTCTGTCACTAATATTAAGAATATCTGCAAGTTGCTTCTGCGTATAATTTTTCTTCTTTCTTTCCTCTGAAATAAACTTACCTATTTTATTCAGATCCATGCTTGTCCTCCTTTCGGGTCTTATTATAACAAAAACAAGCTTTTTTGTCTACAAACGGAGCGTAGAGTTCCGTATTTTAAAGGAATTCTACGCTCCGTTGTGCTAATTCTTTCCCTTGTTTTTTCCCTTATTAGAGGGCGTAACCAAGGGTAAAACGATATAACAAAATACAAGATGTGACGGAAAGGGCACCCACAAAAACTTTAGTATTTTCAGGGTTCCCCGCAATTTTTATAACAAGATATAACAGTTATTAAATCCCTTAAAATACCTCAAGTGAGAATTCAAATATATCTTCCTTTGTATTCGGAACGGGAAAATTTCTGATAAGCGATGTACGCTGTTCGTCTGATGCTGCGTTTGCGAGTGACATAGAGAATTCATGTAAGGATGCCGATGATTTTCCGCCTCTTATTTCATAGCCGCATGACGGACAAGTGGTAACAAAAGCGCCCAGCACCTCTCCGCATGACGGACATTTATGTATTTCGCCTTCAAAAACAGTTTCACGTTTTGAGTTGCCTGCCTGATATGATTGTGAGTTTTCCGGAGAGCCGGAGCTTTGTGCACCGCAGTTCAGACAAAATTTTGCACCGTCCGGTAACTGCGAGCCGCATTTACTGCATATTGCCATATTTTTTTCTCCCTCTGCTTCACGGCTTTATCGGAACTAAAGCCGTTTTTTAATTATGGGTAAGACAAATCAGTCCGTATACCTGTCGGTATCGGGGATTGCATCACATATATCGCCGATGTTGCAGTCAAGATACTCGCAGATACGGAGCAGTACCGATAAAGCCACCTCCTCGTTTTTGCGGAGCTTGGTCATTGTACCTGTCGCTATATTGAGATCTTTTCTGAGCGTCGCCGGGGATATATCTTTTTCAATTAGTCTGATCCATAATTTCTTATAGCTGATTTTCATGAAAACATACCTTTAAAGGTATGCCTGATCACTTAGTATTATACACTGCACAATTCAAAAAGTCAACAGATTTCAGCAAATTTATAGATAAAATTCGCAACTTCTTGCGAATTTTCCGGTTCCGACGGAAAATTCGTTATTGTTGACACTGAAAAATTATTCGGTTACAGCTATAAGAAAAAATGATCTGGCAGACCTTGTTCATATCAAGTAAAGAGTACGTATTCCGGTGCAATGGATTTTCGTACTCTAAAGTCGGCTCAAATACATATAATTATTTAATTCTAGTATACCATAAAAAAGCGATAAATTCAATAGCCCCTATGCCATGATTGTGACATACGGGCTGAGATTGTACCGGTAACGGAGATTTGCATTAAGCTGTGGCAATTCATAGCATACATCATATTCGAACCATTTTGCAAGAACCGATGTACGCTTATGCCGTTTGAAATAACCGCCCTGCTTTCGCAAGGCGGTTTTCATTTAAAACTGTGCTGTTGTTACGTTTGATTCGCTGTTTGCAGATTCGGCAGTGTCGTATTCGTCCGACAGGTTATCCTCTATCCACTTAGCCATCATCAGCGGTGAAAGTATGATGTCCATCGTCTTCTGCTCACCGTCGCTGACGCTTTCCATAGTAACGATCTCTCCCTTTTCACGTCCCTCACTGCCTATTATATCGTAGGTCAGTTGACAACGGTACTTGATGGAGCAGAGCAGAAATTCGGGAGGAATAACCTCACAGCTTGCAATCTCGTCAAGCCATACGAAAGGACTCATTCCGCCTATGCTTATATCCTCGATGATCCAGCCGCTTGCCGCATAGGAATCGTTAGCGCACATATAAAGAGAGAATTTGAACTTTTCTTCTCTGTCGTCCTTGAACAGACCGACTTCAAAGCTCTTTATAACGAAGTTGTTTATAATGCTTGATTCAAATCCGCAGCAGGAGCAGGTTCCGCCGTAGCCGAACATTGTGCCGTTAATATCCTTTGCAAAATAGTTGCGGTAAACACGCAGGTTTGAAAGGCTGCGGAGCGACTTGTATCTTGTACGCAGGTACTGAAGCTCCTCAGCGGTAATTGACGGCAGAGGCTTATAGTAGTACGGAATCTGGTCAAGAAGTACCTGGTTCGGTTCTTCGGTGCTTGAGTAGAACTGGCTGAGAACGTTGTTGTTCTCGCCTACCAGCAGATATTCGACATATTTTGCAAATTCGGGTTTGGTGCAGTCGTCACGGAGTATAACATACTTTGTGATGCTCTGACGCTCCTCATCGCTTATCGGGTCGTTTATATCTATGATACGGATAATCTTGTCTTTTTCGCCGAGAAGTGCGATACGGGGGATTTTAAGGTCGCAGATATAAAGGTTAGGCATAGTTGCCGATACCTTTTCATCTGTCAGATTGCTCTCACGCAGAAGGCTCATAAGCGAAGCCTTTTCGAACGAATAGCCGGACTTCATGAACGGGAAGTCGAATACACGTCCGTTGAACATTCCGCAGTTGATAAGCGCATAAACGTCGCCGATTATCTCAAGAAGGTCGGCGTTGGTGATACTGCTCGGTATCATGAACTGTTTGCCGTAAGCGGCAAATCTGAACTTCTTGTTAATATCAAGCTGGAGCGTGATGTCACTGCCCTGCGATTTCATCTCACGCAGGAAGGTCATAGTATCCTTGCCCTGTGTGAAGCTGTTTATCAGCATATTTATGACTTCGTTGTATATCTGGTGATTCTCGAAGCTGTTCTTGTGCGCCACAATGCAGTCATAAGCCCGCTTGAGATTATGCACCGTCATTCTTGCAACGTCAAAGTTATGGGTGATGTCACGGTAGTGGACATTGAACTGGAAGTATCTCATTCCTATCTTATAATCCTGACCGTACATCGTATCGAACAGACCGAGCGCTCCGATAAGTGCGTCCTCATCGGCAACAGCGTCATTTATAACATACTTGCCGAGCTTAAGGCTGACTATACTTCTGAAGCCGAAGCTCAAATCGAAGTCTTTGATAGCGGGATTCCTCTCACTGTCAAGAACGTATGTATTACCGTCAAAGTTGAAGTTGTAGCAGAACTCTCTGCCTTCCTCGTCACTGTCCTCGTCAACCCACTTATAGCTTGCCATTATGATGTTTTCGGGCATATCCGATACATCCTTACGCATCTTGACAAGCTCGTCTTCGATATACTCTGTAAATGCCGAGCCGTTCTCATGCTCCTGCTTTGAAACGTGGTCGGTGAGCGAGAAGAAACCAATCTCTTTTACTTCGGAATACGGCATAGCCTCGCTTTTTCCGGGCAAAAGCAGTGAGATGCTGTTGTGAAAAACACTGCGCAGATCGCCTACCATAACGCTGGTAGAAAGATAATTGCTGAAGAATTCAAACACATAGTGCTTCGGACGCATATAATATTTGTCCGAATTCGTTCTCGGCAGCAGCTCGATAACGAAATAGCGTGAATACTTTTCAATCATATATTTGAGATCACGGTTTATAGCTTCCGAAACCTCCTCTTCACATTCGTGGCGGATGCCTGTTCTGTGAGTGGTAATATATGAGTTCGGCACACTGATGAAGAATGCCGACAGTTTTTCCTTGATGAAATCCTCTCCCGTTGACTTGATAAGACCTGTCAGCTCATAAGTGGAGAAGTAGTTGTATTTATCAAGCAGGACTTTTACCAGCGTGTCACGCTTTGCAGAAGAAACCGCAAACGGAATAAGATATACAAAGCCCTCGTTTTCGTGCCAGATAAATTCGATAACGCTTTTGCCGTTCTGTAAGAAACGCACTGTCGGGTCATCGTCCGGTGTTTTCTGATAACGGATAACCTTATATACCGCAAGAGGCTTGCCCATATCCATAACGGCAACATTGAACGTGCGATTGGGATTTTCTGCTTCACCGAATCTGCCAAGCTGTTTCTTTCTGATAAATGCAAAGCAGAATTCGACAAGATTTATATATTCGCCCTTGTGGATAGTGAGGTTTACGAGGTTTTCCTTGATCTTAGCCTGTTCTTCTTCGGAAACCTTGAAAACGATCTCTGTACCCTTGAAAACGGGTGCGGTAAGGTTAAGCTCTCTTATCTTGAGAATACCCGCATCGTTTACTATTCTGAAATTGAAGTTGTTTGAACGCAGCTTCAGCCACTCAACGTTCATAAATACGCTCTTTGAGCCTACACCGAAACGGCCTTCACGGGATTTGTCGCCGTCGCTTCTGCCGATACTGAGATAATAAAGTATCTGCTCAAGCGTAAAGCCGTCCTCGTTGTATGTGAGCCTTACTTCGCCGTCCTGCTCAAAGTTGAAAAGAACCTTGATGTCGGGGTCGGAGTAGTAACAGCCGAATGTGTTCTGTAACAGCTCTCTTATTATTGATTCCTTCGGATAGTCGCTTACGGACAGCGAAGCGTTATACGGTGTGCGTCCGCCGAATACCGAGTTGAAGTAGTCTTTGAACGGGGTGCTGTCGGCTTCACCTGTGTAAAGCAGGTTCTGCATCTTCATCAGCGACTGTTCCATCACTTCATGGTTCTCATTTGCGTGTGCCTGATAAAAATCGCCTAAAAGTCCCGCAATTTCTTCGTTACGAAAAGCCTCCACCTTACATCACTCCCTCGTTATATTTTTTCATGAATTGTCTGAATGTTTCCTGTATCATAAAGTTATCGGTAAGATAACGCCAGGAGTTGAGAAGCACAGGCATCTTTACCGTGTCAGGCAGCATATTTACGCATAAACGCAGTTCTGCATTCTTGTTATCTGTGATAAAGTTCTCAAAAGCCTTTTGAGCGGCTTTTATGCCCGCCGAAATATCAAGAGTGGAGCATTGCTCCTTATATGAATGGTACTGCTCGCTGTACAGGCATTCCTCAAGCGCCGTTCCGCCGAGCGCAACTATATGCTGCTGATCGTCCAGGTAGAGCAGTGCTCCGCTGAAGCGTTCCAGCGCTTCCTTTATCATAGGCTTCAGCACCTTTTCTTCTGTGGAGGTGTTTTCCTTTATTCTGCTTTCAAGACCGAATGCACGGTAGATTTTATCCAGCTTCAGCTTTGTATATTCGTGCGTCTTTGCCGCAGAGGAAATATCTATAGATGGTGAAATGTTGTAATCGCCTTTGAATTGCGTTATTACATCGTGACAGTTTGAAACCTCGCCTGTGTAGGAGCAGACGTACTGCAGATCCCGTATAGCGTCGGTTATAAGCTGTGCGGCATTAGGAAGGTCGAAAAGCACGTTTCGTCCGGGAAGCCCTGCTACAATGCTCTTGTATATCTTTCCGAACAGAACCTTTGACAGCATTCTTGCGTCAAACAGATTGTTCTTGTCGCACATAACTATAAATTCTCTTGATTGTTCGTTTCTGCCTCCGTGACGTGCGGCACGCTGTTCAAAGATAACAGGGCTGTCGGGAAGCTCATAGTTGAATATATGGGTAAATCTCTTTACCTGAGGGTTTATCGAGCCGATTTTGTCAACTGTAATCACTACTCTTGCGTTGTCACGCACATCGTTTGTGAAATTATCGTAGCGTGTGTTGAATATGTCGCCTCTGTCGATTTTCAAAAGACCGTTTATATTAGGATAAAGAGCGGATATAACTTTCTTCAGATACTGGATGGTCGAGCCGGTAACACAGTAAACGACCGCTCTGTTTTCCGAGCTTTTCAGCACCTCGTCCAGCTTTGTGAGAAAGCAGTCGAGCTTCTTGTCGACCTGACGAAGCTCCTGCACATCAGCTATATTATAGGAGGGCTTGGTGTAGGTTTTCTTTGCTTCCAGTCCGTACTCCTCAAAGACGTTACCGCCCTGCGCATAAAGAGGAAGGCCTGTCTTTATGTCGATAAGACGTCGTGAGTTCGAGATAAAATCCTGCGGGAATTCATATTCGAGCATCACAACATTTCTTGCTACCTCGCCGTTATAGACCGATTTGTCGAAATAACGCATTACCGGAGTGTAGGGGTTGAAGCATATTGATTTTTCGTCAAAGCTGATGTCATCGACCGCATTGGCTTTATTTTCGTCGGCAAGCAGTGTCTTGACAAGTGACTTTATCTCATCGTAGCTCTGGTGATAACCGCACGGTACGGGGCTGAGAATAACGAGCTTGTTCGTTTTTGCTTTAAGGTGTTCCGAATAAAGTCCGCACTTTATGCCCGATGTGCTGAGGCCTGCGTCTATTATAACAAGGTCCCATGTAAGACCTGCGTCCGCAAATTTCTGCATCAGAGGATTGTCCGCCTCAAGCGCTTCTTCGGCGATTATATATGTATTTGACGCTTTTTCGTTAAAATATGTGATAGCCTTAGACGAGCCGGAGATCATCTTGAAGTCAACGCCGTTACCTGTTACGACACAACGGTACCAGCTATGCATAAGGTGTCTGGGACATATCAGCAGAATGTTTGGTGTCTGAACCTCAAGCACAGTATCGAGTATACCTATCTGAGCCTTTGTCGCTTTATCCGAGCCGTATTCGTCAAGGACAAGACAAAAGCCGTATTTATTTAATTTTTCGTGAAAAGAACAGCTTATCGCACTTATGTCCTTGCCATAATACGATATCCATTTAATCTCTTCGGTATTCAACAAATCACCCTCCGCTCTCCTGCATCTGCCGACGCAGATTAAATAATATAACTATTATAATACATTTGAGCATTTTTTACAACAGATATTTCACATTTTATAGAAAATAAATAAAAAATGAAGTGCGATTTTAGCAAAAAACAACAAACGTATCTCCGGATTTATAAATACATTATTAAGAAAAAAAGTCAGTAATTCTTGGGTTTCGGTTCGACTTTACTTGACAAAAGCCGATAAATATAGTATTATACTGATATATGTAAAAGGGGAGTGGTGCGCTTGTATTTCGGTAGTGTCAGATTTTTTAAGCATCTTATTCTGACTGTAACGGCATTACTGATAATAGTGCCTACGGTGCTTTGTATATTGCTTGCGGTTGACAACGGCAAAAAGTCGGATGAGATAGACAGGCTGAATTCTCAGCTTTCTGCACAGTCGCAGGTGTCACAGACATCGGACGATCAGAGCAGAACGTCTTCGGCGACAGAAAGCTCCGACAATGTTAAAGCGGAGCCTTCTGTGACCGAAAGCGCAAAGCCGGAAACATCGGCGGCTCCCGAAACATCGGCGGCTGTCCCGGAAACCACAAAGGCGCCAGAAACAACGCCGGCTTCATCATCGGCGGTTGAAAGCACCGACAGTTCCGTGTCCTCCGGTGCGGACAGCTATACTTCACTTTTCCCGACGCTGTATGCAGATAAATATGACGGCGAATATGAAAACAGCGAAAACACCGTTTATCTTACATTTGACGACGGCCCTTCTGTGCTTACGGAAAATCTGCTTTATTATCTGAGACAGGAAAACGTCAAGGCTACTTTCTTTGTAGTTCCCGAAAGAACGGAGTATTGCTATTCGTTACTGAGAGAAATAAGCAATGCGGGACACATGATAGGAATACATTCCGCATCTCACGATTACGAAAAGATATACGCATCTGTTGACGCATTTCTCGAAGATTTCAACGAAGCGTATGAGATAGTCCTTGAGGCTACGGGCAAAGCACCCGACATTTACAGATTTCCCGGCGGCAGTGTGAACGATTATAACGAAAAGACCCGTGATGATATTATCGCAGAGATGGATCGCAGAGGTTTTACATATTTCGACTGGAACGTGGACAGCAACGACTGGCAGGGTTACGGCTGGACAACACTGTACACAAACGTTTTAAAAGACGCTGAGGAATTTTCCTCGCCCGTGATACTTTTTCATAATACAGGCGACCGTGATAATACGGTGCTTGTGATAGAGGATATAATCAAGGCGCTTAAAAACAAAGGCTATAAATTCGGCAGTCTTTCTCAGAAGATAAAGCCGGTTCAATTTTAAATTCTGATTTCAAGAAAGGGATAACAATGGGAATCAAGGATAATTTCACACAGGCTATGAAGGAGCTGACGAATCCCAGACCGTCTGACGCTCGTAAAGAGGTCAGGGACGTTGCCTCATACATGAATGATACTGCCGACGCACAGCCGACAGAACCCGTACAGAATACTCAGCCGACCGAGGATAAACAGCCCGAACAGCAGGCACAGCAGAGCGTGAACCCCGAAACAGCCGGCGACAGCTTTACACAGCAGGAGCAGGCACAGGATTTTTCACAGAGGATAGCCCGTGATATGAATGAACAATACACTCAGAGCAACTCGTTTGATCAGAATGTACGCAGTGATGCTTTTACGCAGACACCTCAGAACAACGGATTCTCAGGCGGCCGGAACGGATTTGCACAGAGCGGTTCAGACAATGGCGGCAACAATCCTTTTATGAGCGGTATGAGGGCTGATAATTCGCAGGAAATGACCGTTATATCCAAAAACACTATGATAGACGGTAATGTGCGCTCGTTTGCAGATATGAAGATTGACGGCAATATTAAGGGTAACGTTGAAACGACCAAGAATATAACTATAAACGGCAAGGTTGTAGGCGACCTTACCTGTGACAATATCAGTATGAAAAATTCGGCTGTACAGGGTAATGTACGTCTTAAAGGACAGGCTGTAATGGCTAACGATTCGATGCTGATAGGCGACCTTTCATCACAGGTGGCACAGCTCAATGGTAAGATAAAGGGTAATATCGAGATTTCAGGCAAGATAATGCTTGACAGGGATTCTGTCATAATCGGTGATATAAAGGCAGGCTCAATCGCAATTTCCGACGGTGCGGTTATCAACGGCTTTGTTACCACGACTTATCTTTCAAAGGATGAAAGCGCCAACATCTTCCCTGAAAATATCGCACTCGGAGATTAAGCATAAAAATATTGAAGCCCTGCATTGCGGGGCTTTTATTTGACTTTATATGAAAAGGAGGTTTTGCAATGACGCAGAACAACGAAACAAAGGTACTCACACCCGAGCAGATCGAAAATAACAAACAGCAGATAATAGATATTTACAGAAATTGCGTTAAAAGAGAAGGCTCGGATAAACTGCTCGACTATCTTATAAACAAGAGCGATTTCTTTACAGCCCCCGCAAGCACACGTTTTCACGGTGCGTATGACGGAGGACTTGCACAGCATTCTCTGAACGTTTATAAATGCTTCAAGGCTTATCTTGAAAGAGATCGTGTCCGTGAGCTGTATAATCTCAATGCAAGTGATGAAACGATAGCAGTATGCGCTTTACTTCATGATATATGCAAGGTCAATGTCTACACAAGAGGCACAAGAAACGTGAAGAATGAAGAAACGGGTCAGTGGGAAAAGGTACCGACATTCTTCTTCGATGACGGATTGCCTTACGGTCACGGCGAGAAGTCCGTTTATATGATAACGGGCTTTATGCGTCTTACCCGTGAGGAAGCCTTCGCTATACGCTATCATATGGGATTTTCGGGCGAAGAAAATGCAAACAACGTGGGAAAGGCATTCGGAATGTTCCCTCTTGCGTTTGCTCTCAGCACAGCCGATATGGAAGCTACATATTTTCTTGATTGATAATACGCAATAATATAAAAGAGCAGTCGCTGTCACACGATTGCTCTTTTTGTTATGTGATGCTCGCTTAGAAATTAATGACACCTAAATGCTCCAGCAGGATTTTAGTACCGATAAGTATCAGTATGATGCCCCCTGCAAGCTCCGCCTTCGACTTGTACTTTGTGCCGAATACATTTCCGACCTTCAGACCTATCGCTGACAGGATAAAAGTTGTTGCTCCGATGAACAGGACGGCCGCAGTTATATTTACATCGGGAAGAAGCGCAAAGGTTATGCCGACTGCAAGCGCATCTATGCTTGTCGCTATCGCAAGCAGCAGCATTGTCTTGAAGCTGAATGATGCATCGAGTTTTTCCTCGTCCTTTGAAAGCGCTTCTCTTATCATATTTCCTCCGATAAAGCACAGCAGCACGAATGCTATCCAGTGGTCAACGGCTGTGATATATTGCTCAAAGGCCGAGCCGAGAAGATAACCCACAGCAGGCATCAATGCCTGAAAACCGCCGAACCAAGCGCCTATTATCAGATAATGCTTAGCTTTAAGCTGTCGCTCGGACAGCCCCTTACAGACGCTCACCGCAAATGCATCCATAGAAAGTCCCACAGCAATCAGAAATAATTCCAACAGTCCCATAATTTATCCTCCGGTGTTTTATCTTAGGCAATACCGCATAATTATTGTCGTGCGATTGCGCAGTCAGATTTTTCGTCAGATTGTATAAATTGAGTGCAGGCAGGCTTGCGCCTGTCAAGCGAAATTTGTGCAAGATGACGGGAAATATACAAGTAAGCGTGCGGCAAAGGCGATAGCCGCTAATTGTGCGGTATTGCCCTTAATCTTATGCGGGAGCCTGATGCGAAATGTGCAATAAAAAAGACCTGAGTACAGTTATCCTGTACTCAAGTCTCAACATTTAAGACAAACCAGACGTGATTAAAGAGCATTATCACCGTCAGTATGTTGACTTGTCACGGTATTCCGCTGTCTACTCCCTTAAGTTATCGGTATTATAGCACAAGAGTCAGCAAAAGTCAAGCGTTTTATACTTCTCCGACAATGCCCGATATTCCCTCGTAAATTCCCTCACAGCACAGCTTTCCGTCCTTGTTGACAAACATATCTGTTCCGCCATAAGCACTGCATAATCTCCTTTCCTGCGGTTACAATATCTGTAACTGAAGAAAAGGAGATGTTTTTATGCAATTATCCGAATCAAAGACCCTTGAGAACCTGAAAACCGCTTTTGCAAACGAGTCTGCGGCGATGGTGCGTTATGAGATATTCGCTGAAAAGGCAAAACAGAACGGCGATGAGGAAATATCTCAGGTTTTCCGCACCACAGCAAGAAATGAAAAGGCTCACGCACAAATATGGCTCGGACTTATCTACGGATACCCGAAGCCGCTGATGCGCTTGAAAAGGCGATGCACGGCGAAAACTACGAGTGGACGCAGATGTATAAGGAGTATGCCGAAACCGCAAGACAGGAAGGACTTGACAATATAGCCGATCTGTTTGAAAAGGTGGGCGATATTGAAAAGGAGCATGAAAGCAGATTCAAGCTGTTCGTGAATAAGCTGACCGACGGAAGCCTGTTTACTTCCTGCGGCGAAACCGTGTGGCTGTGCAGGAACTGCGGTCATATACATTGCGGAAGTACCCCTCCCGAATACTGCCCTGTCTGCAGAAAACCGCAGGGATATTTTCAGCGAAAGGACGACAGCATTCTGTCTTAGCCTGCAAAAAAGCAAAGGAGCGGCAGTATACGCTATGTAGCTGTCGCTCTTTGCTTTATCCGGATTTACGGAATTTACACATATTGACGGTTATGCGCAATTCTCTCTTGCATTACTCACGGCGATGTAGTATAATTATTATGATAGGGCAGATATGTCCGCAGTACAGCTATAAGCAGAAAGAGGAACAGTATGGCACAGGAATTTACCGTATCGTTACAGGCAATAATCGACGAGTGCAAGCTCGAGGTTATCCACACACCGCAGGACCCTGCAAAGATATTCATTTCAAATATTGATGTAAACCGACCCGGACTTCAGCTTGCGGGATTTTACGAATATTTCGACAAGGGCAGAATTCAGATAATAGGCAAGGCGGAAACCGCATATCTTGAACAGTGCGGAGCAGAGATAAGAGCGCAGAGAATAAAGAAATTCTTCAGCGAACAGCCGGCGGCTGTGGTAGTGTCGAGAGGTATGGATATTATGCCCGAGATGCGTGAGCTTTCAAAGGAGCTGAGCGTTCCGCTTTTACGCAGTGAGGAAAGCACCTCGACATTCACGTCAAAGCTTGTTGCTTATTTAAGCCTTCAGCTTGCGCCCAGAATCACACGTCACGGTGTTCTTATCGAGGTATACGGCGAAGGTATGCTTATTCTCGGCGAGAGCGGAGTAGGTAAGAGCGAAACCGCCATAGAGCTTGTAAAGCGTGGTCACCGTCTGGTAGCGGACGATGCCGTTGAAATAAGAAAAGCGTCAAATATTACTCTTGTAGGCAGTTCACCCGATAATATCCGTCACTTTATGGAGCTGAGAGGCATCGGCATTATCAATGCAAGACAGCTTTTCGGTATGGGTGCTGTAAAGGTAAGCGAAAAGATAGATATGGTAGTTGAGCTTGAGCTGTGGAATCCCGAAAAGGTATACGACAGAATGGGTGTTGACAACCACTATGTTTCCATACTCGGCGTAAAGGTTCCCTCGCTGACTATCCCCGTAAAGCCCGGACGTAACCTTGCGGTTATACTTGAAGTTGCGGCAATGAACAACAGACAGAAGAAAATGGGCTACAACGCCGCACAGGAGCTGCTTGACAATCTCGGACTTGATATGGAGAGCAGTGATACAGTCAAGAGCATGGGCTGATAAAAAGAAAAATATAAAGATAAATAACAGTCTGTCGAAAAACTATATAATTTAAAAATGGGGTTTGGGGCATAGCCCCAAGCGGGGTGAGGGCGGCAGCCCCACACTTAGCCCCGGCACGGATGCCGGGCGTGCATGCACAAGGGCTTTGCACGATGCAAAGCCAACCAAGCATACACAGCCTTTCACCGGGGGAAAGGGGTTTGGGGATAGGGATTGTAAACTAGCACCTTATTTTTAAAAAAGACTTTTTCTACAATCTGAGATAAATAAATGTGTAAGAACAGATAAAAGAAAGGATATGACCATAAAATGAAATTCGTTGCTGATATGCACACTCATACGTTGGCATCGGATCACGCATACTCAACTATAAGCGAGAATGCCGCTTCAGCCGCAAAGGCGGGACTGAGCTATCTCGGCATGACCGACCACTGCATAAATATGGAGGATTCGCCGCATATATGGCATTTCTGCAATATGGGCGTTATACCTCATTTCCTGTCGGGAGTGCGTATTATAAAGGGCGTTGAAGCAGACCTTACAGGATATAACGGCGAGCTTGATATAAACGATGATATTTATTACAACGTTGAGTGGATAAATGCGTCGATGCACAACCCCTGCATAATACCGGGTACGGCTGAACAGCACACAAACGCATATATAAAGGTTATGGATAACCCGAAGGTGTGCGTCCTCGGACATACCGAATCGGCGGATTACCCGTATGATTATGATGCGGTAACAAAAGCGTGCAAAGAAAAGAACGTTGCAATGGAGTTCAACGTCAGCCGTTTCAGAAGTCAGACCTCTGTACAGCGTCTGCACGATATTATATTGCCGACCTGTGCAAAAAACGGCTGTTATGTTATCGTTGACTCGGATGCGCATTTCTGCGACAAGATAGGTGCGTTCAAAAAAGCTGAGGTTCTTCTTAAGGATATTGATTTTCCCGAAGAGCTGATAGTAAATGCCGATCTTGAACGCTTTGAAAACTTTCTCAGGCTGAGGGGAATAAAGACAAATGCCGAAATAGAGCCGGATGAAGACTGACGGCGAATAAGCATAAAAGGCAAGGAATATATTAAATATCGGAAGGAAATATAACATAATGTACAACATAGGAATTGATCTCGGCGGAACAAACATAAAAGTAGGAGTGGTAAATGACGATTTCAAAATCGTAGGAAAATCAAACATAAAGACAGACCTGCCCCGTCCTGCCGAAGAAATCGCAGACAGCATAGCAAAGGGTGTTGAGCTTGCCTGCAAGGAAGCAGGGATTGATGTAAAGGACATCAACAGCATCGGTATAGGAACACCCGGAGTAGCCGACAGAAACACAGGCGTAGTGCTTTATTCCTGTAATCTGGGATTTAACAATACCGATCTCGGCGGACTTTTAAAGCACCGTCTGGGCACTGACATATATGTTGAAAACGATGCTAACGTTGCCGCATACGGAGAGGTTCTCGGCGGAGCGGCAAAGGGATATAAAGACGTTGTCGTAATCACACTCGGTACGGGTGTAGGCGGCGGAATTATAATCGGCGGCAAAATATACACGGGCTTCAATTTCTGCGGTGCGGAGCTTGGCCACGTTGTTATCGAATATAATGGCAGACAGTGCAACTGCGGAAGAAAGGGCTGTTTTGAAGCATACAGCTCGGCTACCGCACTTATCACAGCCACAAAGAAGGCTATGGAAGAGGATAAGGACAGCGCAATGTGGAATATAGCAGGCAGTATTGACAAGGTTGACGGCAAGACTGCGTTTGATGCTATGAGAGCAGGCGACAAGAGCGGTAAGGCTGTTGTTGACGAGTACCTGAATTATCTCGGATGCGGACTTACAAACGTAGTAAACACATTCCAGCCCGAAATGCTGCTTATCGGCGGAGGAATCTGCAAGGAGGGCGACTATCTCACAAAGCCGCTCGAGGAATATATAAAGCGTGAGAGCTACTGCATAAACCCCGAACGTTCAACCGTTCTCGGCATATGCAAGCTTGGAAATGACGCAGGTATCGTCGGAGCGGCAAATCTCTACAGGCTCAAGGACTAAAGGCTCATAAGGGGAAGTTTATTTGGCGTAAAACGCAAAAAAATAAATTTACAAGGAGTATGCTTTGAACGATTACAGCATATTGGAGCAGACCGCCGGGAAATACGGCGCAGTTGTGCTTAAAAATGAACCTATGAAAAATCACACCTCGTTCCGTATCGGCGGACCGTGTGATGTTATGATAAAAATAAATTGCGAGGCGTTGCTGTGCGAGCTTATAAAGCAGTGCCGTGAGAACGATATTAAATACTATGTTGTCGGCAGGGGAAGCAATATCCTTGTCTGTGACGAGGGGCTTCAGGGAGTTGTACTGCTTATCGGCAGTGATTTCGGCTCGGTGAGAGTAGACGGTGAATATATAGAGTGCAACGCAGGTGCGTCGCTTGCGGCTGTCTGTGCTGTGGCTCTTGAAAACGAGCTTACGGGGCTTGAGTTTGCATACGGTATACCCGGTTCTGTCGGCGGTGCTATTTTTATGAATGCGGGAGCTTACGGCGGCGAGATGAAGGACGTGGTCGTATCCTGCCGTTATATCACCGAGAAAGGCGATATAAAGGAAATTCCGCTTGAAAAAATGGAGCTTTCCTACAGACACAGCTTTTTTTCGGAGCGTAACCTTTGCATAACATCAGTAAAAATGAAGCTTGCAAAAGGCGAGCGTGAAAAGATAAAAGACCGTATGGATACGCTGATGGAGCGCAGGAAGGAAAAACAGCCGCTCGAATATCCCAGTGCAGGCAGTACATTCAAGCGGCCTGAGGGCGATTTTGCCGCAAGGCTTATAGAGGTCTGCGGACTTAAAGGCACAGCCTGCGGAGGCGCAGAGGTCAGCACAAAGCACAGCGGATTTATAATAAATAAAGACAACGCAACGTTTGATGATGTAATGGGCGTTGTGGAAATAGTAAAGCAAAGGGTGAAAGAGCAGACAGGCGTAACGCTTGAATGCGAAGTGCTTATAATGAAGTGAAAATAAAATACAGTCTGTCGAAAAACCTCTTGCTTATTAAAAAATGGGGTCGCAGGGGCAAAGCCCCCGACAGG
>ERZ791861.834-NODE-834-length-16707-cov-4.687545_pt1 | contig 16707 bp, 13 predicted proteins | sample MGYA00510283_ERZ791861 | MGnify/ENA primary metagenome ERZ791861 (study PRJEB30046, sample SAMN00792074) | human gut metagenome | study: EMG produced TPA metagenomics assembly of the A metagenome-wide association study of gut microbiota in type 2...
GCCAGGGACCCAACCATGTCGAGTACGCCGAGGATATGTACGAGAACGGCAACAAAATCGGCATCATGGGCTGACCTCAAAAATTGCGCCGCATAAACAATGAAATAAGGCGGCAGCTTGTTAGAGAAACTATGCAGGGATCTTGTTATAAGTTCCCTGCATAGTTTTTTATTACTTATCCAATGAAATACCGCTTCATTTCCGAAATGCCGCCGTCCTTGTCACAGAACCACTCAAAGTCAGAGTTGCAGCTCCAACAGTGGGCAATTACATCGAAGCCACCGGGAGAATGCTGGTTGTCGGCCATGTTCGTGACTTCCAATGAGTTCCCGCATGCTGGGCAAGGCCTGGTTTTCTTCGCTGGCCGGGCGATTCTGTTTCTCCTCTCTGCTTCGAGCGCTTCCAAAAGATCCTGCCAGAGATCTGGATTCAGTTCGTGTTCACCATAGTCCTCAAAGTGGCGTCGAATATCATCGGCAGCCAACACAAGGAATTTGTCATCCAGAAGATGAATGTGGCGTTTGATATAATCAGCGACCACCATGGGCATATATGTGTTCCTGCCCATTGCATACCGCATCGCCGCTATCAGGATCAAACGAAAGTCATGATCGTAGAGCGGGGCGAGGAGATCCTGCGGAAATATTAGAAACTCCTTGCCGTTCTCCATAGATACACGCAGCGGTCGCTGTTCCTCCGCCATCAGATTCAGCGAACTATTGGCGTTGTCCTTCAGATCATCAATAGTGATTGCTTCGTAATCATGAAACAGTTTTACATCGTCATTCATCGCTGTTCCTCCGTTTAATTTAGTTCTGCCTAAAAAGCGTTTGCATTGTAGCTCTGATTGCCCGGAAGTTCAACTTTTTCTTTTCTGCAGTAAACAGTGTAACAGAATACTTCCGCAGCGCTCCTTTGTAATTAAGCAATTCGAAATATTCTCTCTGGAAGTAAAAATGCAAATCTGAAAACTGGATTTTTGATAGACAAAGCAGCCTTTCTGTGCTAAAATTATTATGTATTACACATCTGTGTAAACTCAGTACATGAGGTGTTAATTATGACTGTTTGCTATAATAAATTGTGGAAGCTCCTGATTGACAAAAATATGAAGAAGAAAGACTTACGCCTTGTTACGGGTATGTCCACCACTGCCCTTGCCAAGCTGGGTAAGAATGAGCATGTCAGCACAGAGATCCTCACCAAGATCTGCAAGGCTCTGGACTGCGACTTCTGCGACATCATTGAATTGGTGAAAGATGATCCATCAGTATAAGGTCGGGCAAAGAGGTTATCTTTTGAGTATTATCCCTTATATAGGACAGCAATTCTGATAAAATCGCAAAATAGATATCTTGCACAGAGATTTTATTGGGCGCGAGGTGAGAAGGATGTCAAGCAGTAATAACAGTGCAGTCGTGAGTAAAGCGAGTCCGCATACAATTAAAAAGTTTGAGCTCATAGAAAGTTATGTGAAATCTTGGGCGCAAAAATTGATGCAAAACAATTACTGTAACGGCATTATTTTCATTGACTGTATGTGCAATAGTGGTGTTTATCGCGACGAAAACGGAAACGAAGAATTTGGAACACCGATTCGTGTATCCCGAATTCTTAGGGATGTTGCAGGGCAGTACCCCAAAAAGAAAGTATTTGTTTATCTGAACGATAACTCCGAAGAAAAAATTGCCGAATTGAAAAAGCATCTTCCCAGCGAAAGCTCAAACTTTCGTTATAGCATTACGAGTAAAGACGGCAATGTGCTTCTGAAGGAAATTGGTGGCAAACTGTCAAAAAGCAAGGGACTGCACTTTTTCTTGTTGTATGATCCATATGACGCATCGATAGATTGGTCGGCGCTTGCACCCTTTTTCCGTAGTTGGGGCGAGGTGCTGATAAATCATATGGTCAATGATTCTATTAGAGCGATTCGTCAAGTTAAAACACCCAAGGCTATGCAGAAGTATGAGGAAACATACCTCTCGGCTTTCGAAGACCTTCTGCCTTGCGGAAGTGATCGAACCGCATATGAAAAGCGTGTGGAACAAATTATTGCCTCGCTGCAATCTGGCACAGGCCGCAAATATTACATTGCCTCATTTCCGTTTTTTAATTCCCGTAACTCGCTTTTGTATGACTTGGTTCATTGTACTTGCCATGAAGCAGGTTTTAAGCTGTATAAAACAACCGCATGGAAAACATTCGGTGGTAAATCCTCAATCAAAAATACACACGGTGAGGAAAACCAATTCATGATTGATTTTAATGATCAGCGGGTGAAAACTCAATGTGATGAGCGCTGTTACTATGTCAAAGACATAGTCGATTATTTGCAGAGCAAATTTGCAGGCCAAAAGGACATTCCGCTTGCGACAATCTGGGCGGATTTAGATGCGCATCCCGTCTTTCCTTCAGACGGATACCGTGCCGAGATTAAAAAGGCCTTGAAAAACGATTATAGCGCAAAGATTTCTCGAAGCACAATCAGCTTCACAGATAGGAGATAGCACTAAAATGCAGTATATCGAGAGAAAAAGCATGCTCTATAAAACCGGAGTCGAATATGGAGATTATACCATGAACCATGTTCAAGGTTGCTCCCATGGATGCAAATATCCTTGCTATGCATTTCTGATGGCAAAGCGTTTTGGTCGAGTACATACTTACGAAGATTGGTGCTCTCCCGTTCTTGTTTCTAATACACTTGAACTTTTAGATAAAGAAATCCCTCGGTTAAAGTCTAAAATTCAATCTGTACAGCTTTGCTTTACAACAGACCCTTTTATGTACGGATACCCAGAAATAGCAGAAATGAGCATGGCGGCCATTCGCAAGCTAAACGCCGCAGGAATAATGTGTACCGCTCTAACAAAAGGCCTGTTGCCTATGGAACTGTCCGAGATGTCTCTGGAAAACGCATATGGGATTACCCTTGTTTCTTTGGATGAGGAATATCGGCAGAGGATGGAACCCGGTGCAGCTCCCTACAAAGAACGGTTGGCGGCACTAAAAGTGTTACATGATGCGGGATGCAAGACGTGGGTCAGTATTGAACCGTACCCTACACCTAACCTGATTGAACAGTCGCTACAGGAGCTCCTCTCAGCAGTATCCTTTGTAGACCGAATTATTTTTGGGCGGACAAACTACAACAAGGAAGTGTCCGCCTACAGAAGCCATAGAGGGTTTTATAACGAGTGTGCGAATGAAGTTATTCGGTTTTGTAAAGAACATCAAATTGCATTCCATATTAAAGATGGTACTATAACTGAGGAGTAAACTTCTTTACCTACAAACTTCCGATAATACAAGATTATCAGAAGCATCACAAAAGTTAGGAGGACGCACATGAAATCCAACTTTGAATTTCTCAATAGATACTGGCCAGCATTGGCTCAGATTGGTGCAGCAGCGGAGAGTTATGTGTATTCCGATCCCAACGCTTGCCTGTATAAGCTGGGTATGTTCGGTGAGCGCCTGATTCTTGAGATTTTTGCTTTTGAGCATATCAAGGAGCCGACCATCGACAATACACACGCCAACCGGATTCGTCTGCTGAAACGAGAATACCTGATCCCCAAGAAAATTGACGATATCCTGTATGCGCTTCGCAAAACCCGCAATGATGCTGTACATGCTGGTGCTGACTCCGTGGAGGATGCAAAGACTCTGCTCTCCATGACCTATAACCTGGCCGTTTGGTTCATGGAGGTATATGGTGACTGGGGATATATTGCCCCTGCTTTTGTCATGCCCGAAAATGTGGCCCAACCGGACTATGAGGCTATCATCAAGGAGCAGGAAGAAAAAATCGCTGCGCTCTCAAAGCAGGTCGAGGCAGTATCTACTGCAGCATCGTCCAAGACATCCAAAGAACGTGCAGAAAAGGGTGAAACTGCGTCCGAGAGCATGGAACTTTCCGAGGCTGAAACCCGATATCTGATTGACGAGCAGCTCCGTAAATTCGGCTGGGAAGCCGACACCAATAATCTGCGTTATTCCAAGGGAGCCCGTCCACAGAAAGGGAGAAATCTTGCCATTGCTGAGTGGCCCACTGGTTCTGCTGTTGGCAAGAACGGCTATGCAGATTATGCTCTGTTTGTGGGACTGAAGCTCGTGGGCATTGTGGAAGCTAAGAAGGCCGCCATTGACATCCCGTCTGTAATCGATCACCAGTGCAAGGAATACGCCAAGGGAATCAAAGCCGAACACAAGGAGTACATCATCAACCAGTGGGGTGCATACAAAGTTCCCTTTGTTTTTGCTACCAATGGTCGAAAGTATCTGAAGCAGATTGAAACAAAATCCGGCATTTGGTGTCTGGATTTGCGTAGCGGAGCAAATGCCCCCAAGGCTCTGCAAGGCTGGATTAGCCCTCAGGGTCTGATGGAGCAGCTCGAAAAGGATATTGCCGCCGCCAATGTTGCACTCCAGAACACTCCCTTTGATCTACTGCGCGATCCGGATGGATTGAATCTACGCAAGTATCAGATCAACGCTATCGAAGCTGCGGAGCAGGCTGTCATTGACGGCAAACAGACTGTTTTGCTTTCCATGGCGACTGGTACTGGCAAGACCCGTACTATCCTTGGTATGATCTACCGCTTTATCAAGAGTGACCGTTTTAAGCGAGTCCTGTTCCTCGTGGATCGCACCGCGCTTGGCGAACAGGCCGAGGATGTTTTCAAGGAAGTCAAAATCGAAGAATTGATGACCCTGGATTCCATCTATAACATTAAGGGCCTGGATGAAAAGGAAATCGATAAGGAAACCAAGATACATATCGCCACAGTACAGAGCTTGGTCAAAAGGATTCTCTATCCAGAAGGCGATACGATGCCCTCTGTAACGGACTACGATTTGATCGTGGTCGACGAAGCGCACCGAGGCTACATTCTGGACAAAGAAATGAGCGAAACGGAAATGCTCTATCGTAACCAGGATGACTATATCAGCAAATACCGCACCGTCATCGAATATTTCGATGCAGTGAAGATTGCCTTAACTGCAACCCCAGCACTCCATACTACTGAGATATTCGGCAAACCTGTCTTCAACTATTCCTACCGTGAAGCCGTGATTGACGGTTATCTGGTAGATCATGATGCGCCACACAATATCCGCACCAAACTGCGTGTTGAGGGTATCAACTATCAGAAGGGCGAACAGCTTGCTATTTACGACCCGGTTACCGGCGAAGTCCTCAATAGCGCCGAGCTGGAAGATGATATGAAGTTTGAAATCGACAGCTTCAACCGTCAGGTCATTACGGAGAACTTCAACCGGACCGTCCTCGAAGAAATCGCATGGGACTTCAACCCAGATGGTCAGGGCAAGACCCTCATCTATGCTGTTGATGACAACCATGCTGACCTTATTGTAAAAATTTTGAAAGAGATCTATGCGGAGGGCGGCGTTGACAACGATACCGTCATGAAGATCACCGGAAGCGTGGCAGGCGGCAACAAGAGGAAAATCTCTGAAGCAATCAAGCGTTTCAAAAACGAGTCTTTGCCCAAAATCGTAGTCACCGTTGACCTTCTGACCACTGGCATTGATGTGCCGGAGATCACCACCTTGGTATTTATGCGTCGCATCAAATCCCGTATCCTCTTTGAGCAGATGTTAGGCCGCGCCACCAGATTGTGCCCGGCTATCGGCAAAACTCACTTTGAGATTTATGACCCTGTGGGTGTGTATGAATCCTTGCAGGATGTCAGCAACATGAAGCCAGTTGTTACCAATCCTTCTGCAAGTTTTGAAGATTCGATGAAGGGACTGGAGGTAGCAACTACCGATGAGCAGCTTGCCTATCAGATCGACCTGATTGTTGCCAAACTGCAGCGCAAGCGCCGTAATGTGAGCCAAAAGGCACTGGAGCAGTTTGTCCACCTTACTGGAGGTATGGACTTAGGGAGCTTTGCAGAATACCTTAACAGCAGCACGATTAAAGAGGCCACCACTGAACTGTTGGGACATCGTGAGGCCTTCTCTGTGCTGGACAAGGACAGACCGCATAGCAAAATCCCACGCATTATTGATGATCACCCCGATGAACTGATTGACCACACCCGCGGTTATGGCGAAGGTCAGAAGCCAGAGGACTATCTGGAAGCCTTCAAAGAATTCATCAACAATAACATGAATGCAATTGCCGCTTTGCGAACGGTCTGCACCAGACCTTCTGAGCTTACCAGAGAAGACCTCAAGAGCCTGAAACTGGAGCTTGACCGCCATGACTTTACGGAGAAACAGTTGAACTCTGCATGGAATGAGATGACCAATCAGGACATCGTGGCTGACATTATTGCTTTTATCCGCCAACAGGCTCTTGGCTCTACCCTCATCAGCCATGAGCAGAGAGTAAAGTACGCCTTTGCAAAACTGCGGGTCAACCATGATTTCAATAAGAACCAGCTTGATTGGCTCAAGCGCATTGAAAAAGTACTGCTGGAAGAAAGCGTGCTGGATGAACAGATTTTTGAAATCGGCGCATTCAAGAACGCCGGTGGATTTACTATCATCGACCGCCGCTTTGGTGGCAAACTCCGTGAGATCATCACGGAACTGAACGAGTATCTCTATGAAGATGGAGGAAGCATAGCGTGAATAATCAGGAGATCGTAGCAAAACTTTGGAATCTCTGCAATGTGCTGCGTGATGATGGTATCACTTATCAGCAGTATGTTACGGAACTGACTTATATCCTGTTCCTGAAAATGTGCAAGGAAACCGGCACCGAGGGAGCTATCCCGGAGCAGTATCGTTGGGACAAGCTTATTACCAAACAGGGCGTGGAACTGAAAAAGTTCTACAAGGAACTGCTGGAGCATTTGGGTGAGAGCTGCACTGGTCGTGTACGAGAGATTTATCAGGGAGCGCAGAGCAACATCGACGAGCCAAAGAATCTGGAGAAGATCATCCAGACCATCGATCAGTTTGACTGGTATAGCGCCAAGGAAGAAGGACTGGGAAATCTTTATGAAGGTCTGTTGGAGAAGAACGCAACGGAGAAGAAGTCTGGCGCCGGGCAGTATTTCACGCCTCGTGTTCTCATCAACGTCATGACCCGGCTTATTGCACCACAGCCCGGTGAGCGGTGCAATGATCCAGCCTGCGGTACTTTTGGCTTTATGATCGCTGCTGACCGCTATGTCAAGGACCATACCGATGACCTGTTTGAACTACCTGTGGATCAGCAGGAGTTTCAGCGTACTCAGGCATTTTCCGGCTGTGAGTTGGTACATGACACTCATCGCCTGGCCTTGATGAATGCTATGCTGCACGATATCAGCGGTCCTATTTATTTCGGTGATACCCTGTCCAATTTTGGTAAGGAAATGAAAGGCTACGATGTTGTCCTGACCAATCCGCCTTTCGGCACCAAGAAAGGTGGAGAACGTGCTACCCGTGATGACTTTACTTTTCCCACCAGCAATAAGCAGTTGAATTTCTTGCAGCACATCTACCGCAGTCTGAATAAGACGGGCAAGGCTCGTGCGGCAGTTGTTTTGCCGGACAATGTCCTGTTCGCTGACGGTGATGGTGAGCGTATCCGCCGTGACTTGATGGAGAAGTGCAATCTTCATACCATCCTGCGCTTGCCCACCGGCATATTCTATGCCCAGGGCGTCAAGACCAATGTGCTGTTCTTCACCCGTGGCCGTGAGGACAAAGGTAACACCCGTGAGATTTGGTTCTATGACCTGCGCTCCGATATGCCCTCCTTTGGAAAAACTAATCCGCTGAAAGAAAGCTATTTTGACGAGTTCATCGAGTGCTATAAGGACGGTGACCTGTTCTCCCGCACCGAAACCTACAGTGCAGAGAATCCAAACGGCAGATGGCGCAAGTTTACCTATGAGGAGATCCTGGCCCGCGACAAGACCAGCCTGGATATCACTTGGATGAAGTCCGACAGCGGAACCGAGGGTTACACCCTCTCTGAACTACTGGATCAGATCAAGGAAAAGTCCGCCAACATCGCCAAGGCTGTGGCTGCTCTGGAAGAACTGATCGGCGAGGTAGATGAGTAATGGATACGAAAGCATTACGGCAAAAGGTGCTTGACCTTGCCATCCGCGGCAAGCTGGTTCCGCAGGATACTAACGATGAACCGGCGTCTGTTCTGCTGGAGCGTATTCGCCAGCAGAAGCAGCAGATGGTGAAAGACGGTAAGCTCAAAGCCAAGGACATTAAGAACGATACCATTATCTTCGTCGGTGAGGATAATTTGCATTATGAGAAGTTCGCCGATGGCGGCGTGAAATGCATCGAGGATGAGATCCCGTTTGAGCTGCCGGACGGCTGGGCGTGGGCAAGGTTAGGTTCTTTGATTGAACTGTTTATCACTGGGCCTTTTGGCAGCGCACTGCATAAGTCCGATTATGTTGCAGACGGAATCCCCCTGATAAATCCCATGAATATCATTGGTGGAAAAGTAGTTCCTATTGATAAAATGCTGGTTTCGCCTGAAACTGTTGAACGACTTTCTTCATTCAAAGTTGCTCCAAATGATATTGTGATTGCACGCAGAGGAGATATGGGAAGATGCGCAGTTGTTCAACCCGAGCAAGAAGGATGGTTGTGTGGAACAGGCAGCTTTGTCCTGCGCTTTCCAGCAGTTCTGTGTTCTGAGTATTTTGCAGTCTGTCTGCGTTCTCCTTACTCAGTTGAGTATCTGTCTGGCAACTCTATCGGGAACACGATGTTGAATCTAAACCAAGCAATTCTCAAAAGCATATTGCTGCCCGTTCCACCTTGTACTGAACAAAACCGTATTATCAACTCTATTATCGATGTAGACATTCATCTTACAGAGATTACTAATCAGCGCGAAGCGTTAGTAATGTACATTGCAAAGGCCAAATCCAAAATCCTTGACCTCGCAATTCGTGGCCAGCTTGTACCGCAGGACCCATCTGACGAGCCTGCGTCTGTCCTACTGGAACACATCAGAGCAGAGAAAGAAGAACTCATCTGGCAGGGCAAAATCAAGCGGGATAAGAAGGAATCCGTTATCTTCCGTGGTGAGGATAACTCTTATTATGAGAAGATGGCTGATGGAAAGCTGCATTGCCTTGATGATCAGCTGACTTTTGAGCTTCCTGATGGTTGGGAGTGGTGCAATCTTTCTATGATCGGTACAACAAACATTGGGCTCACATATCGTCCGACTGATATAGAGCCAGGTGGCATCATGGTTTTGCGTTCGTGCAACATCGTTAACGACCAATTTGACTTGAGCGACTTGGTTCGTGTTAAAACCACTGTCAGAGAAAATCAATTTGCACAGAAGAATGATATTTTGATTTGTGCCCGAAATGGGAGCAGGTCGCTTGTAGGTAAATGTGCGCTAATTCCAGATTTGGGAGAACCCGCATCCTTTGGCGCATTCATGGCGATATATAGGACAGAGTATTTTGAGTTTATCGTGCATTACCTTCGTTCAAGTTTCTTTAGAAGTGTATTCGATGACAGCAATTCCACCGCTATCAATCAACTTACGCAGGATATGCTAAAGCGGGCTATTGTCCCACTTCCTCCGTTATCTGAACAACGCAGAATTGTTGAAGCAATTGACGCAATGCTTTTTGAACTCAATCAAATAGAAAAGAGCCTCAGTTGAGGCTCTTTTCCACATTCTCGACCAGAGTGAACACCGTTTTCAGTTTGGCGCAAATGGTTTGCTGTTCTCCTATCGGCGGTGCCGGGTAGAGCCAATTTTCTATGTTGTCCTTGCTTATAGACGGAGAATTATCTCCCTTCATATACTGATTCAGACCATTGACTACATAACCCGATATCATCAGGAAAAACATAAATTCGGGCAGCAACACACCGTTGGAGTTGCAGACATAGAAACCGGTCGATGCGATACAGTTGCTATGTTTCTCCTCAACAAGTGCAATATTTTCAAGATATGGTCTGACCAACGAAAACAAAACACTTCCATCTTTTACAGCACGGCTCGCCCGACTTGGGGCATCAGACACTGGAAGGTTCTTTGTTTTCTTGATGCAATGGAGTCGATTGTCGATGGCGTCAATGTCGATATAGTCGAAAAAATCGCCCTGGGGCTTTGTGCTTTCCATACCTTCAAAACAGGAATATCCTCTGCACCATGCCCAGCCTTCTGGCAATTCAAAAGGTATTTCATCGCTGATATTTTCGACCTTGCCGCCAATCTTCTCATAATAAGAGATAGTCACATATTTCCCCTATAATATTGGCGCGATAAACTCGCAAAAATATTATTGGGAGGTGCCTTTTATGAGGACAAACGAAACATTTGAGCAACACCTAAGAAAGAGCAATCTTTCGGAAAACACCATCCATTCCTATCTCTGGACGGTCGATTTTTATCATGCCCACTACGATGAGATAAGCAAGGAAAACCTGATGGCCTACAAAGGTTATCTGATGGAGTTCTTCAAGCCCAAGACCGTCAACCTGCGCATCCAGGCGATGAACAAATATCTGGAATTCCTGCATAAGGATCGTCTACGACTCAAGGCTGTAAAGGTACAACAGAAGAATTTTCTGGAGAATGTGATCAGCAATGCCGACTACAACTTTTTGAAAAAGCAGCTTAAGAAGGATAGTAACATGGAGTGGTACTTTGTGGTCTGGTATCTGGCTGCTACTGGCGCGCGTGTCAGCGAACTTATTCAAATCAAAATCGAGCATGTGGAACTCGGCTACTTTGATCTGTACACCAAGGGAGGCAAACTGCGCAGGCTGTACATACCCAAAAAGTTAAGGGCGGAAACTCTTGAATGGCTGGAGGAAACGCATCGTTCCTCCGGCTATTTGTTTTTGAATCGCTATAGTGAGCGCATCACCACTCGCGGGATATCACAGCAGCTCAAAAACTATGCGGACAAATACGGATTAGATAAGAAGGTTGTGTATCCACACTCCTTTCGGCACCGGTACGCTAAGAACTTTTTGGAGAAGTACAATGATATCGCGCTCCTGGCAGATCTGATGGGCCATGAAAGCATTGAAACCACCCGAATCTACCTGCGCAGAACCGCCAGTGAACAGCAGGCGTTGGTGGATAAAATCGTCACATGGTAAAGGAAACAGCCGTCTTCTTCCGAAGGCGGCTGTTGATCACAATAGCGCATCAGCAATACTATCGAGTTGTGCAAACAATTGATCTATGCAATTAACAATTCGAATTTGCTCAGCGATTGGTGGAAGGGTAAAGCATTCTTTCTGTAAAAGGCTATAATGTCTGGCGTATCCTCTATCTGCAATGCACTGAGATGCATGGCACATCCAATAATAGACATACCTTTCATTAGCTCGAATTACTTTATGAAGTTTCGTCCCATCTGCACCAACAACGAACGGAAAATCAATGTATTTTACATTTCGAGTATGATCTCCAAATAGTATGATTGGAGAATCGTAAATAACTTTTGATTCATCGCTATAATATCCATCGATGAAAGACTGCCCCTGGCTTATTACAGGAAATACCCCGTCCTTTTGTATCTCCTCGCTTTTTATCTGCATGCCTACAGTGGAAACTGGGTAGGAAATTTCCTGCAAACAACAAACTGCCCATGTTGGCGGAACATCTACCCGCTGAATAACAACAGATCCATCAGCTTCGACCTTTTGATAGTAAGAGTTATCCTCACCTTTGAAGATGACAGATTCCTTCTTGTCACGCTTGATCTTGCCCTGTTTGATGAGATCTTCTTTCTCTGCCCTGATGCGTTCCAGAAGAACAGAAGCAGGCTCATCATTCGGGTCTTGAGGTACAAGTTTGCCTCGAATGGCAAGGTCGAGAATTTGGGATTTGGCCTTAGAAATAAGCTCTATGGATTCAATCTTTCCAATCTCGATTCTATCCACCATGGCCATTATTTCGTCAAGGTGCTGGCTAAGCCTTTTCTGCTCATTGTATGGCGGAAGCGGAATGAGAATGGAGTTCATGTTATCTTGCGTCATCTTAGGTTGAGCAGACCCTGTCACATATTTTTCCAAGCTGATTGCGTTGATATAGAAGCATAAATATTCCAGCAGGAGCTTGTCGGGTGAATCAATGCAATGAGCGTGGTTATTAACCCAATACAGCCCCTCTGCAAAAAAGGCAATAGGTTTGCTCCGTGTCACAAGATTTGCTCCGTCTTCGCCTATTAGCAACAGCCGCTCGCAGAAGATGTATTTATCGATCTTATCAATCTTGCCCGAAGCACCATAATAATCGTATATTTTTTCAACGCCTGTGCGCTGAGAAGACGAAATTGGTTTTCGTTCACTATCACGGTTGATTGTTATGGTAGAAAATCTTGCCCACGCCCAGCCGTCCGGCAGCTCAAACGGGATCTCATCCTCGATGCATTTCACGCCGCCATCGGCGAACTTCTCATAATGCAAATTGTCACTACATACTAAGAGGGAGTGAAACACCATTTGTGTTCCACCCCCTCTTTAAATTATTCCTTTTTCTGCGATCCGTTCAGGCTGGCCCAATGCTGGCGCAGCAGACTTTCTGCTTCTCTGCGAAAGGAATCTTGGAACATGACAGCCACAACCAATGCGCTAAGCACTGCAGCCACAGGCTCCAGCCAGGGATATGCGGTCCAAAGCTGTTCTCCCCAGCAAACAAGCGGAACACCAACAAGCAGCATAAACAGCAAAATAATGATGGCAACGTCGGGCCTGCCGTAGCCTTCACGTCTTTTGATTTTGGCCCGTATCTGTCGAAGCGCACGGGCGCGGATCTCCCGGATGTTTCTGGACGAGCACTGCTTGTCCTGTGCGACGGATTCGGTGGACTCTCCGTTGATGACGGTGCGAAACAGAATCTCCCGCTGCAACTCGGTCAGCTCACGCAGTCCCTCGTCAATTTCTTTGCGCACATATATGAGCGGGTCTTCATCAGATCCCTCTGGCAGATACTTCGCCCGGTCAAACCAGCGCATATCATCGTAGATCGCGTTGCGCACTTCCTCCGGCAGGAACGCTTCCGGATTGTAAGATCGGGGCTGTTTGATATCCACATCTTCCAGAGTATCCGGCGCAACTCGCTTGTGAAAGTTGGCTTCGCTGTAGTAGAGCATGTGCTCCAGTTCCTTCCACTCCTCCGGATGCTCCTTCACCCACTGGTCTGCGGCAGCGGCAGCTTCCGGGTCCATAGAGTGTATCCAGCGCCAGTCAGACTGCAGTTCTTTGTAAGACTGGGTATCCTTGAAAGACATGAGCTCACCACTCTTTCTGCGTTTACAAAAAGTTTACAATTTTGGACCTTCCGATTTTGCGATTTTTCTCTAAGTAATAGTAGAAGGACAATTTCACCCGGGTGGAGTTTCCTTCGGTTCGGTACGGCACGGCCTCCGCGCTGACGAACCCACATGGCCTTAGACAGAGCACCCCATGAGAGCATGTGCGCTCTCTGCCATACGGCGATTCGCTCGGAAGGTCATTCTATCTCTGACCGTGCTCCCGGGAGCACGGTCTTTTGCTATGCATACGCATAGCAAATTGCCATGTGCCGTTTCCAACGGCACGGCTATATAAATCATTTTAACACGGAGGAGGCGAAAAAGATAGCTCACAGATGAAAGTAAAAGACTCAGCTGCAAAGTAAAGGAGGGATGCACACCAGTACGACCGAAAACAAAAACCGCCGCGACTGCGGCAACAGTCCGGCGGCTCGGCGCACACACAGGCACGCACAAATCAACTAAACAAAGTATAGCAAACGGGCAGCGGAAAAGCAATGAGAATTTTCCGCACGCTCCCTGTGTGAGTGCCACAGAAGTCTACAACAACACAGGAGGTATGAGTTGAGTTACAACAAATGGCCCAAGCGCAGTGCAGAGAAAAACTATTTTATGGTGCCCAACGAGATATTCAGCATCGGTCTGGATTACCGGGAGATATCTCTCTACATCTATCTGCTCCGGTGCGAGAATCGTAAGACTTACCAGTGCTACCCCAGTTACAAAACCATTGGCAAGGCGATCGGCATGAGTGAAAATACGGTGGCAAAGTATGTGCGGCAGTTGGAGGAGAAAGGCCTCATCTACACGGAGCCGACCATCATGCAGAGCAAAGACGGAAAACCGCTGAACGGAAATCTGCTCTACACCATTCGTCCTATCCCGGGTGTACTCGAAGCGTTCTATGAGCGGCAGTTCCGGCAGGCAGAGGAGGCTGCCGCCCGCTATCGTGCGGCGCAGCTCCTCGAAAAGTTCAATGCTCAAAGCCGACAGAACGCCTTGTGTGCGCCTTTCCGGGAGGAAGCGAGTCCCAGTCCCAGCCAGAGGATTGAACCCGGATGTGACCCCTTTCCGGAGGGATTTGAGGGGACGAAAGAAAAAGCAGGATAAAGGCATGGCGTCGCAGGCGTCGCCGCAGCCGCCACTTCTGCCCGCAGTGCGGGCAGTTTCGGACGCTTGAAGCTGGCGTCTTTGAGAGGCGGAAAAAGCGGCAATGGCGTCAGCTTCCACGAAAAGCCCCGTGTTGCAGGGCCTTTCAAGGATGTCTTACGGCAAAAAGGAGGAATTGAATGAGTAAAGAAACCAGAGATCGTATTGCATTCCGGATGCAGCCAGAAACCAGAAGAAGGATCGAGCAGTGGTACGCCGCCGACAACTGCCAGAGCAAAAATGAGTTCATCGAGAAAGCCGTGAACTTCTATGTGGACTATCTGGGAATACAGGACAACACAACGCTGCTGCCCATGGCAATCATGTCTGCCATCGACGGCAGGCTGAGCAGATTGGAGGACTATATCGCCCGCAGAGATTTTACCAGATGCGTGGAGCAGGACATGACCAACGGCATCATCGCGGAAGCGTTCGAGATGGACCGGGATGACTTAAAGCGCATACGCGCGCAGAGCGTCCGGAATGTGAAAGCCACAAACGGTACCATCTCTCTGGAGAAGTATGCGCGCTCCCGCCAGGAGCAGGATTGGGATGATGACGAATGGCAAGACTGATCCTCAAGAGTCCCTATATCAAAAGCACCGGCGGAGCCTCCGGATACCTGCGCTACATCGCGACCCGGGAGCGGGTGGAGCTTATCCCGGATGACCGTCCGCCCACCCGAAAGCAGGAGCAGCTCATCGCAAAACTGGTCAAAGACTTCCCGGACAGCAAGACGCTCTACGAGTACGAGGACTACCAAGCGAAGCCCACTAAGGTCGGCGCCTCTGCGTTCATCACACTGGCTCTCGAGTCCAACTGGGATGCCATCCACGAGTCAGAGCAGTACATGAAGTACATCGCCACCCGCCCCCGCGCTGAGCGCATCGGTACCCACGGCCTGTTCGGTGATGAGGAAACGGTCTCTATGGAGAAAGCCGTGGAGGAGCTGGAGAGCTACACCGGAAATGTGTGGACGCACATCATCTCCCTCAAGCGTGAGGATGCGGCCCGGCTCGGCTTCGATAACGCCGCAGCGTGGCGAAATCTCATCCGCGCCCACCGCAACAACATCGCGGCGGCAATGAAGATCCCGCCCGGCGACTTCCGATGGTACGCTGCCTTCCACGACGAGGGCGAGCATCCGCACATCCACATGATGGCCTGGTCCGCAAAGCCGGGACAGGCCTATCTTTCCAAAGAGGGCATCCGTCAGATCAAGTCCAAGCTGACCAACGATATTTTCCGCAACGAAATGCTCCATCTCTACGAACAGAAGTCTGATTCCAGAGATGAGCTGGTACGGGAAGCGCGGCGGGCAATGCTGGAGCTGGTGCAGACCATGCGGGATAGCATGTGCGACCACCCGGATGCCGAGCGGCTCGTGCTGGAGCTGGCGGCGCAGCTTGGAACGGTCAAGGGCAAGAAATCCTACGGCTATCTTCCCAAGCGGTTAAAGAATCTGGTGGATAAGATCGTGGACGAGATGGAGCGACTCCCTGTTGTGGGCAAGTGCTATGACCAGTGGCTGATGCTCCAAGGCAAGGTGGACAGCTACTACCACGACAAGCCCCAGGAACGCATCCCGCTTTCGCAGCAAAAGGAGTTCCGGCAGATCAAGAACGCGGTCATTCAGGAAGCGGAGCGCCTGCACTTGGGTGAGATCACCTTCGAGGAGAAGGGCCTCAATCAGCAGGACGAGCCGGAGGAATACCGCAACGCCTCCTACGACTACTGGGCGCTGCGGGACATCATCCGGGACGAGAGCCTGACCATGGAGGAGCGGAGCGACGCCGTCTCTGAAATGGGCAAGCTGGCAGAGAACGGCGACAGGTATGCCCAGTACCTGATGGGAAAGCTCTGGCGGGATGGTCCTCTGCTGATACCCAACGCGGCGAATGCCCGGTACTGGTTCAAGCAGGCGGCGGAGCAGGAACACATTGTGGCACAGTACTCCCTGGCCAAGCTATACCTCTCCGATGATGTGGAGGTACGGGATATCCGTCTGGGAATGAATTGGCTGTACACCGCCGCGGTCAACGGAAGCAGCTACGCCATGTATCGGCTGGCAAAAGAACTGCTCAAGGGCGATTTGATCAAACGAAATAGTGATGCCGCCGTGGAGTGGTTCACTCGGTCAGCCGAGCGGGGAACCCCCTACGCCCAGTATATGCTGGGCAAGCTGTACCTTACCGGAACGGAAGCTCCCTATGACGAGGAACGAGCAATCCACTGGCTGACCCGATCCGCCGAGCAAGACAATCAGTATGCACAGTACCTTCTGAACCACTTGGAGGAAAACCGTCCGCCCTCT
>ERZ791861.844-NODE-844-length-16559-cov-3.889784_pt1 | contig 16559 bp, 10 predicted proteins | sample MGYA00510283_ERZ791861 | MGnify/ENA primary metagenome ERZ791861 (study PRJEB30046, sample SAMN00792074) | human gut metagenome | study: EMG produced TPA metagenomics assembly of the A metagenome-wide association study of gut microbiota in type 2...
GAGCGCCAACTCCCTGCAACTGCCGTTGTTTTTCTTTTGTAAGGACAGTATAGCACGTATGTGACCTCACATCAATAGTCGAAGATGCCAAAAATAAGAAAGATAATTTGTAAAATATGTGAGGTCACACCAACGCAATAGTTCTTGCTTCACATAAGATAATTCGTTATAATGATAAAAGCATCTTTGGGGAGGAGCTCACATGGCACAGACAGAAGCGCAGCTGCGCGCCAACAAAAAATACCGTGAGGAGAAGCTGGAAAGCATCACTTTCCGCGTCCCCAAAGGCAATAAGGCTCGCATTCAGGCACACGCCGCCGCCAACGGGGAGTCTACCAACGCATTCATCTACCGCGCGATCAATGAAACCATCGACCGCGAAAAACAGCCCGATACGGAGTGAACCTCCGCATCGGGCTGTTTTTTAAGCCACCCTTCTCGGGTGGCTTTTGCTTTTAATGAGAGTTTGTACCTAGCTTAAATCTTATAATGCGTTCCAATATCTCATACAGCATCTCCTGCTCCGGCAGAGGTTGCTTTTGTATCAGATCATAACTCAAAGAGGCATAGTCTTGTACCTCAGATGATGGCGATATATTCTCAAACAAAGCCGACAGCGGAATGTTCAGTGCTGTTGTCACCTTGTAAATACTCTCAATCGTAGCATTCTTCTCACCACGCTCTAACTGACCGATATAGGTATGATGGAGCTCCGCTCTTTCCGCCAGTATCTCCTGGCTCCATCCTTTTTGGATACGGTAGGCGCGCAGCCGTTCACCGATAATTTTTGCAATCGACAATGGTCCTCACCTCTTTTTCTATACTATGAATAGTTTTTGGGAGAAATAAACAGACCATTGATATTTTTTAGCTTTGAATATATACTATAAATATAATTTTATAAATTTCGATGACTAAAGATAAAATGCAAAGTGCAGGTGGGGTTATGAAGATCATCAACAATATTACGGATAAGCTATCGGACGAGTTGAAAGAAAAACTGGAGCCCGGCAGCAAGCTCTCTATTGCGGCGGCGTGCTTTTCTGTCTATGCCTTTGAAGAGTTAAAAACTCAGCTGGAAGGCATAGACGCCCTGCGGTTTATTTTCACCTCCCCGACCTTTTTGGCAGAGCAGCCGGGAAAGGCGCAGAGGGAATTCTATATTCCCCGTCTGAACCGTGAAAAAACGTTGTATGGAAGCGAATTTGAAATACGGCTTCGCAATGAGTTTACGCAAAAAGCCATCTCACGCGAGTGCGCGGAGTGGGTTCGGAGAAAAGCGTCATTTAAATCCAACGTGACTTCTGAGCTGATGCCCGGATTTATGACAGTGGAAAACGCTGCTCCCTGCGCCTTTGCGCCTGTCAACGGATTTACACGTGCCGACTTGGGCTGTGAGCGCGGCGGCAACATGTTCAGCATGATCAACGAGATCGATACCCCGGAAAGCGCCGCCTACCTGACACTGTTTGACCAGCTTTGGGCCGACAGACGCAAACTGAAGGATGTTACCGATCAAGTGTTGGAACGAATCACCACTGCCTACCGCGAGAATAGCCCGGAGTTTCTGTACTTCTTTGCGCTGTATAACATCTTCTCTGACTTTTTGGAGAATATCAGCGAAGACGACTTGCCCAACGAGGCCAACGGCTTCAAAGAAAGTCAAGTCTGGAACAAGCTTTATACCTTCCAAAAGGATGCGGTCTTAGCCATCATCAGCAAGCTAGAGCAATATAACGGCTGTATTCTTGCAGACAGCGTCGGCTTGGGCAAGACGTTCACGGCACTGGCGGTCATCAAATACTATGAGAACCGCAATCTCCGTGCGCTGGTGCTGTGTCCCAAGAAGCTCAGTGATAACTGGATGACCTATAAGGCCAACTATGTCAACAACCCCATCGCCGGTGACCGGCTGCGCTATGATGTGCTGTACCACACCGATTTGTCCCGGACACGGGGATTCTCCGGCAAACTGGATCTCTCCAAAATCAACTGGGGTGCCTACGATCTGGTGGTCATTGATGAATCTCACAACTTCCGCAACGGCGGCGACATTGACGACGACGGCAAGGCAAACCGCTACACCAACCTGATGAACAAGGTCATCCGCCCCGGTGCCCGTACCCGTGTACTGATGCTGTCGGCCACGCCGGTCAACAATCGTTTCTATGACTTGCGGAATCAGTTGGCTCTGGCCTATGAGGGCAATAGCAACGCCTGGATCGACAAAATATCCTCCCACCGGACGATAGAAGAGATCTTCCGTACCGCCCAGAGAGCATTCAACACATGGAGCGAATGGGACATCGAGCTGCGTACCACCGACAAATTGCTGCGGATGCTGGACTTCGACTTTTTTGAGATACTGGACAGTGTTACAATCGCCCGTTCCCGCAGACACATTGAGAAATACTACAATGTCGGCGAGATCGGCAAGTTCCCGGAACGTCTGCCGCCCATCTCCAAACGCCCGCCGCTGACCGACCTGCCGGATGCCATCACCTACGGCGAAATATACGACAAGCTTATCAGCATGACGCTGAGCATCTATACGCCCTCCAACTACATACTTCCCAGCCGCGCCGAGAAATACGCCGACCTGAACCACGAAGGCAAGAACCGCCTGACGCAGGTTGGCCGCGAGCAGGGCATCCGCCGCCTGATGAGCATCAATCTATTGAAGCGGTTGGAAAGCTCTGTCCATTCCTTCCGCCTCACGCTGCAGCGCATACAAGACCTGCTGCGCACCACACTGGACACCATCGCCAATTACGACCCCAACCGTATCGTGGAGCTGCACGACCTGACCGCCACCGATTTTGACGCGGATGATCAGGAAGCCGACCTGTTCACCGTGGGCAAGAAGGTAAAAATCGAATTGGCGGATATGGACTATCTCACATGGAAGTGTGATCTAGAGGAAGACCTTGCCATTCTGCAAGCCCTGCTGGATGCCGTGGCGGACATCACGCCTGACCACGACGCCAAATTGCAGATGCTGCTGGAAACGCTGACGCAGAAAATCGAAAACCCACTGAACGGCGACAATAAGAAGGTTATTATTTTCACTGCGTTCTCTGACACAGCTTCCTATCTGTTCGACCACGTCAGCAAATTCGCACTGGAACGTTTTGGCCTGAATACCGCGCTGATCACTGGCTCGGTGGATGGCAAAACGACCGTCCCCAAGTTCAAGGCAGACCTGAACAATGTGCTGACCTGCTTTTCACCCCTGTCTAAAGATAAAGCTGCGCTGATGCCGGACGGCCCCAACATCGACCTGCTTATCGCTACCGACTGTATTTCCGAAGGTCAAAACCTGCAGGACTGCGACTGCCTTGTGAACTACGACATTCATTGGAACCCCGTGCGGCTGGTGCAGCGCTTCGGGCGTATCGACCGTATCGGCAGCCGCAATGACCGCATCCAGCTCATCAATTTCTGGCCGGACATGGCGCTGGACGACTACATCAATCTGAAAGCGCGGGTCGAGACCCGCATGAAAGCGCTGGTCATGACCTCCACCGGCGATGACAACCTGCTCTCTCCGGAGGAACAAGGCGATTTGGAATATCGCCGCCGCCAGCTGCAGCGCCTGCAAACAGAGGTCGTAGATCTGGAGGAAATGGGTACGGGTGTATCCATCACCGACCTTGGCCTGAACGAATTCCGCATGGAACTGATGGAATACGCCAAACACCACCCTGAGCTGGAGACCAGCCCCGGCGGGATCAGCGCCGTGGCCAAGGCTACGCCCGACGCACCGGCAGGTGTGGTGTTCGTGCTGAAAAATGTTCACAACGAGGTGAACATCGACAGCCGCAACCGCCTGCACCCCTACTATCTGGTCTATCTCAGCGAGGACGGCGTGACTATTCACGACCACCTGTCCCCCAAGGACACGCTGGACGCCATGCGCCAGCTCTGCCGCGGCAAGGACAAACCCATCGAGGGTCTGTATCAGGCCTTCAACGCCGAAACAGACGATGGCCGCAGCATGGAGGTCTACTCCAGCCTGTTGGAGGATGCGGTACTGTCCATCGTGGACGCCAAGGAGGACAGTGATCTGGACAGCCTGTTCAAGTCCGGCGGCACCAGTGCGCTGCTTAGTCAGGTGTCGGGGCTGGATGACTTCCAGTTGGTGTGCTTCCTTGTGGTACGAGAGGAGGAGTGTTGATGCTGGAACTGCCCAAAACCACAGAATTTGGCCGCCGTGTCCCCAAGCAGAAATTCTACGAGCATCTGGACGTGTCGTCAGAGGTAAAACGTCTGTTTGTGGAGCAGATACGGCTCATCACATGGAGCAACAAGCTCTCGCCCCAGACCATGAACATCGCCGAGGGGCAGACCGTCAGCGAGATCGAGGTATTTCACATCAAGCTGACGGGGCAGGAGCTGGACAAGCGGGCGCTGGAGCTGATGGACAAGCAGATCCCCTATCACATCCTGTTTCTGCTGGAGCGATCGGATGGCACAGCGCGGCTGTCGGTCAGCTATAAGGAGGCGGCGCAGACCGGCGACAACGCCTTCCGCCTGCGGCAAAGCTACGCTACCCCGTGGCAGCGCATGAATGAGCTGCACCTGCCGCTGCAGGCGCTGGATATGGACGGCCTGTATGAGGGCATTGTCCGCGCCGTGGCCGGTGACGCGCTCCACGCACCGGCCACGGCGGAAAGCCTGAAAGATGCGGTGGAGCAGACGCAGGAACAGGAAAAACTCCAGCGGCAGCTCCAGCAGCTGCGGGCCAGGATGAAGAAAGAGAAGAATCTAGCAAAGCAGATGGAGCTGCGGAGGGAGATTAAGAGATTGGAGGAAAAATTATGAATTGGGCAGATGTTGGCCAAATTGTAGTTGCTACGATTGCAAGTGCAGGGGGTGTAGGTGGAATTACATATGCTGTAATTTGCTTTTCTGCAAATCAAATTGCGGAAAGGCTGGCTGAAAAGTACAAAGCCCAATTATCCCACGAATTAGAGAAATACAAGTCTGAATTAAGTAAAAAGGCATATGTGACAAAAACCAGATTCGATACAGAATTCGAAATCTACCGGGCACTAACAGGTTCTTTTTGGCGTATGGCAAAGACTGTTTCGCAACTAATTCCAGTCGGGAGCATCTATATGTCCCAAGATGTTGAGCGCAACCAACTTTGGGATTCTCGCAAGAAAGAAGCATATGCCGCAACTGTCACCGCACAAGACACGCTCAATGAAAATACTGCATTCATTCCTAAAGAATATGTTGAACAGTTTGATGCTATTTTAAAAATCGCACGCACCCAAATTCAGCGGGCAGCAGCGTGCCAAGTGCCATGGGAAAAAGAGGCTCTCGAAAAATATGTACCGGATACAAAGGAAATGCTGGAGAGTATGGAACGAGTGAATGATGACATTAGGACATACCTAAACAAACTTGATGTCATATAAGGAGAGAATATGGAACACATGAAATTTGAAACCCCTGACATGGTATCGGGGAATATTGATAAGATCGCGGCGCTGTTTCCCTCGGCCATTACCGAAATGCGGGGCGAGGACGGTGAGATCAGGCGCGGTGTCAATTTTGAGGTGTTGAAGCAGCTTCTGAGCCGGGATGTGGTGGACGGCGACGAGTGCTACGAATTCACATGGGTGGGCAAAAAAGCGGCCATGGCGGAAGCGGCGCGGCCTATCACCAAGACCCTGCGCCCGGTGAAGGAGGACAGCCGCGACTGGGACACCACAGAAAACCTCTACATCGAGGGTGACAATCTGGAAGTTCTCAAGCTGCTGCAGGAGAGTTATCTCGGCAAGGTCAAGATGATCTACATTGACCCGCCGTATAATACCGGTAACGATTTTATCTATGCTGATGCCTTCATGCGTTCACAGGACGAAGAAGATAAGCAGATGGGAATGTATGACGAAGATGCAAACCGCCTGTTTAGGAACACGGACGCTAATGGACGATTTCATTCTGATTGGTGCAGTATGATTTATTCACGTTTGATACTAGCAAGAAATCTGTTGGCAGACGATGGAGCTATTTTCATTTCCATTGATGACAATGAAGCTGATTTACTGAACGCCATTTGCGCTGAAGTTTTCGGCTCTGCAAATTACAGGAATCAGCTGTTAGTGCGCCGTAGAATCAAAAGCTTAAATGCTCAATTTGCAGACAGTGGCTTGAACAGCTTTAACGTCGGATATGAGTACATTTACGTTTATGCAAAATCTGATTCGTTTCTTTTTCAACCTATTAGGCAGAAAAAAGTGGATATACCGACAGAGGGTCACTGGAATACGTTTTGGAGTACCGCAGATAGGCCGACAATGAGGTACGAAGTACTTGGATTTGTACCAAAAACCGGACAATGGCGGTGGCAAAAAGAGGCAGCAGACGAGGCTGTAAAGAATTACCAAAAATATGAGCGTGAATTTTCTTCTCAGATGAGCCTTGAGGATTATTGGTCTTTTACCGGTAAAAAGCTAAAATTTATAAGCAGGAATCTTGAGAGTTCAAGCAAAGGGGGCGGTGTTCAATATTGGCTTCCGCCAAGCGATTCTGTGCTAAGGACAAGTAACTGGACTGATATTGAAGTATCCCAAATAATCAAAAACTTTGGTCTCCCATTTGATAATCCTAAAAGCACAAATCTGATGCGGGAAATTGTACTATCTATACCCGCAAAAGATGCCATCGTCCTCGACTTCTTCTCCGGCTCTGCCACCACCGCCCACGCAGTGATGCAGCTCAACGCCGAGGATGGTGGACACCGCAAGTTCATTATGGTGCAGCTTCCCGAAAAGTGCGATGAAGCCAGCGAAGCCTACAAGGCGGGTTACAAGAACATCTGCGAGATCGGCAAAGAGCGCATCCGCCGCACTGGTGACAAGATCAAAGCCGAGCACCCCGACGCCCGGCTGGACACCGGCTTCCGCGTGTTCCGCGTGGATGAGAGCAACATGGAGGACGTCTATTACCATCCGGAGGAGCTGACACAGACCATGCTGGGCGGCATGGTGTCCAATATCAAGTCTGACCGCAGCGACCTTGACCTGCTGTACGCCTGCCTGCTGGACTGGGGCGTGGAGATCAACCTGCCCCACAGCGCGGAAGCGCTGGATGGCTGCACCATTCACAACGTGGACGATGGTGCGCTGGTGGCCTGCTTCAATGAAAACGTCCCCGACACGGTGATCCGCCGCATGGCCGACCTGCATCCCCTCCGCGCCGTGTTCCGCGATAGCTCCTTTGCCAGCGACGACAGCAAGATCAACGTCACCGAGATATTCAAAAACCTCTCGCCGGATACGAATGTGAAGGTGATCTGATGAAGCTTCAATTCAAACACCAGCCCTTTCAGGCAGAGGCCGCCGCGGCGGTCTGCGACGTGTTCAACGGCCAGCCATACCGCACAGTGACCTATCGCCGCGACCTGGGCGATACGGCGGGGCAGCAGCTCTCCATGGAGGACAGCGAAGTGGGCTTCCGCAACCAGCCGTTTATCCCGGAACTGACCAACCGCCGGATACTGGATAATCTCCGCACCGTCCAGCGCCGGAACGGCCTGCGCCCCTCTGACGAGCTGACTGGCACCGGCGTGAACCTGTCTATCGAGATGGAGACCGGCACCGGCAAGACCTATACATACGTCAAGACCATGTACGAGCTGAACAAGCGCTACGGCTGGAGCAAGTACATCATCGTTGTGCCGTCGGTGGCCATCCGTGAGGGTGTCTATAAATCCCTGCAAACCACGCAGGAGCACTTTGCCGACGAGTACGGCAAGAAGATACGGTTCTTTATCTATAACTCCGACCGCCTGACAGAGGTCGACCGCTTCGCGTCTGACAGCGCCATCAACGTCATGATCATCAATATGCAGGCGTTCAACTCCAGCAAGAACCAGCGCATTATTGACAAAAAGCTGGATACCTTCCGCAGCCGCAAGCCCATCGACATTATTGCAAAGACCAACCCCATTCTCATTATCGACGAGCCCCAGAGCGTGGAAGGTAAGCAGACCAAGGAGAGCCTGAAAAAGTTTTGCCCCCTGTTCACGCTGCGTTACTCCGCCACCCACAAAGAGAAGTACGACATGGTGTATCGTCTGGACGCCATGGATGCCTACAACCAGCATCTGGTGAAGAAGATCGCCGCACTGGGCGTGACGCTGCAGGGCAGCACCGCCACCAACAGTTATGTGTATCTGGAGGGCATCGACCTCTATAAGGACAAGTCTCCCACTGCGCGGCTGGGCTTCGAGGTAAAGGGCAAGACCGGCCCGCGCACCGTGGTACGGAAAGTCAGCGGCGGCGATGATCTGTACGATTTGTCCGACGGGCTGGACGAGTACGCCGACCGGTTCAAGATCCTTCCGGACGGCATTGACGGGCGGGACAACTCTGTTACGTTCCTCAATGGCCTAAAGCTGTACGCAGGGCAGATCAGCGGCAGCGAACAGATGGTGGCGCTCCAGCGGCGCATCCAGATCCGCGAGACCATCCGCACGCATATCCAGCGGGAGCAGGAACTGTACCGTAAGGGCATCAAGGTATTGAGCCTGTTTTTCATTGATGAGGTGTCCAAATACCGCAGCTATGACGGCGACGATGATGCAGGCCGCAACGGCGAGTACGCTCAGATGTTTGAAGAGGAGTACGACAGCGTTGTAAGCGAGCTGCAGCGGAAGATCGGCGACGAGTCCTATCTCCGCTATCTGGACAAGCTCAGTGCCAGAACGACCCACCAAGGCTATTTCTCCATCGACAAAAAGAAGGGTAAGAAAGCCCGCTTTGTGGAGAGTAAAGTTGACCGTAAGACGCAGACTTCCGATGACGCGGACGCCTACGACCTCATTATGAAGGACAAAGAGAGGCTGTTGAGTCTCGACGAGCCGGTGCGATTCATTTTCTCCCACTCCGCGCTGCGGGAGGGCTGGGACAATCCCAATGTCTTCCAGATATGCACGCTAAAAAAGCAAAGCGATTCCGACATCCGCAGCCGACAGGAGATCGGTCGCGGTCTGCGGCTGTGCGTTGACCAGCAGGGCGAGCGCATGGATGAGAGCGTGCTGGGCAGCGAGGTACAGGAGCTGAACAAGCTGATGCTGATCACCGACATGGAGTTCGGCAAGTTTGCGGAGGCGCTGCAGTCCGGCTTGGCGGAATCCTTGGCTGACCGGCCCAAGAAAGTTGATACCCAATTGTTCCTTGGCAAGGTCCTTACCGATGCCAACGGCAGTGAAGTCAAGGTCACGCCGGAGTTGGCTACGGCCATCTACGAAGACCTTGTCAGCAGCGGCTATGTTAAGCGCGGTGAACTGACGGACAAATATTATGCCGACAAGGCCAGCGGTACAGTGCAGGTAGCGGAGGAAGTCAAGGATTGCACCGCCGCGGTGGTGCAGGTGCTGTCCTCTATCTACGACAGTCACTCCATGCGTCCGGAGGATGCTCACGGCAACAATGTGGAAGCGCGTGTTGACCCGGAAAAGCTGCACAAGAAGGAATTTGTAGAGCTTTGGAATCGTATCAATCACAAGTCCTTCTATACTGTACGGTTTGATAAGGAAAAGCTCATTGGGAGTGCTGTGCAGATGCTGGATGAAAAACTGAACGTAACCACAGTGACGGTCAAATTGGAGTACGGCGAGCAAGCAGCGCGTTTGGACTCCAAGGAGCAACTGGAACAGGGACACGGCTTCCACAGGACGCTCTCCGACCAGGAGACTCCCAAAATCGCACCGCTGGGCAGCGTCCGCTATGACCTCATCGGAAAATTGGTGGAGGAGACAAGGCTGACCCGCGCAACGATCGCAGCGATCCTGCAGCGCATGGCTCCGCAGAAGTTTACCATGTTCCGCCTGAATCCGGAGGAGTTCATACTAAAGACAGCAAAAATCATCAACGAGCAGATGGCCACACAGATCATTGAACACATTACCTATAACAAGCTGGATTCGGCTTATGACACAGACCTCTTTACCAGCGCCAATCTTCGTGGTAAACTTGGCTTGAACGCAATGGCGGCCAATCGCAGCCTGTACAGCCACATTATCTATGACTCTGAGAACGAAAAGCGGTTTGCCGGTGAATTGGACGTCAATGCGAAGGTCGCGGTATATGTGAAACTACCCGGCGGATTTTTCATCTCCACGCCAGTCGGCAAGTATAACCCGGACTGGGCAATTGCCTTCAACGAAGGCAGTGTCAAGCACATCTATTTTATCGCCGAAACGAAAGGTAATAGCGATGCCGCCGAACTGCGTGGCGTGGAAAAAGCAAAGATCGCCTGTGCAAAAGCGCACTTCGCCGCGATCAGCAGCGAGAGCGTGACATACTCTGTCGTTGATAGCTTTGCGGAATTGATGAACATTGTATCTTAAGAAAGCAAGGGGGTGTCTCCATGAACTGTCCGACCTGCGGCGCGCCGAATGTGATGCTTCACAGAGATATATGGGAATGCGGCTGGTGCGGCGACAGCGGGCCTATCCCGCGCTACATTCTTGAGCAGCGCGAAGCCGCACGCGAACGGCAAAATGCGTGGTGGCAAAATGCCGCCGCGACCACGCGTAACGCCGCCCTGACATTCGTGGAGGCGGTCACAAGGCTGCTGCCCACATATCCCGAATCAAAAGCCTTCGCATGGAGAGTAGTACTCTGTCAAGTTTCCGCCGGGCTTATTGAAAGCGGCCTGTGGAACAAAACATGGGACGACGAGGTGGACGACTCCGTCATCGGACGCATTTTCTACCCCTACCGGTCATTGGCCAGTGATTTAGCGGATTTCAGCGGCATCAGCAGTAGACGGGTCATGGAGCGGTCCGTACGCTCCATGAAGCCGCTGTTTCAGGCGGAGGGCCAGCTGACAGATAAGGTCTGCGGCAAGTTTTGGGAGATGATGATCGAACAGCTGCCGCCCTACGACAAGGAAGAACCCTCCATGCAGGATGGACACCTCTATATGGGCCGTGCCTTCGGCGGTAAGAATCTCGCAGAGAGTGCCATAGAGGATGCTTTATGCAGCATTCTCCCCTTAGCGGCGTTCTTCGCAGGATGCATCGGGGAAAACGCGGATACCCGCAATAATCGCTTTTTAGGGTATTTGACCGAACATTGGAAGCGGCTTCGCGGCGAAAAAGTCGATCCCATGGACTATGCAGACTCTGCCGTGGCGCGGATCGTGGCGCAGTTCCCGGAGCTGAAGGACGAGTACAAAATCGAAGATCTTTTCAATATGCACGCTTCAGAGCTGCTGGAAGGTATCTACAGCACCGACCCGCAGCGAGCCATCACCATGTGGCGCTCCCTGCCGGAAAAGCAGAAGCCGCTGCAAGATGATTTCCTTTCTGAGGATTTCTTTTATATACTTGACTTCCTTTGGTACTATAAGGAATTTGACGAAGATGCCATAACTCCGTTGCTGGATACCATCCAAAAGGATGATACGCTTGCGGAGATGGTATTCCGCAGTCGTTATGTATGCAAGCTGCACCTATACCTGATCCAAGCTGCCTTTGAACAGAGAAAAACAGAGCTGGCGGAACATTTATACGCGCTGCTGCAATCAAATCCGCTACCGCGTGAGGAGTGGCGTGAAGACCCTGACGAGTTCAAATATTTAATGGAGAAACGCGCCGATACGGAGGATAATGCGCCGATATACCATTACTGCTCCGTGCAGGTGGGGAACAACCGGCCATACACCTACTTGACCGCCGGCTTGCCGGTGAAAAGGGGCGACCGTGTGCGTGTACCCTATGGCAAGAAGAACGAACCGAAGGAGGGCATCGTCCATTCCGTGGGCGACTACACCCGCGACACTGCCCCGTGGCCGCCGGAGAAAACCAAGCGTGTGCTGGAGATACTCCCCAAGCCGCAAGAGTCCGTAAAAAAAGAACCCGCCACGCCGAAGCCGCAGCAGGTTGAAAGAGAAATAGTGAGATCAGAAGTACCGCCTGCCACAGAGGAAGCGAAACCGACTTCAGATGCAGACACCACCCCCACAGCAGAAGTACCGCAGGAGACTGCTCCGCCTCCCAAACGGAGTCTCGTCCCCATCCTCGTCGCTGTGGCGTTGGTGATAATCGCTGGCTACGCTTTGCTGAATAGTCATAACCAACGCGCAGCATGGGAACAGCAGTATCAGACTGCGGCAGAGCTATTTGCGGAAGGCAACTACAGGAAAGCGGTGGAACTGGTGGAGGATGTACCCAAAAACATCGCCGAGCAGCCCGCGCTGCTGACCGTAGCCAAGGCGGGTGTGCTGCTGAACGCTAATACGGAGGAATCGCTTCGTGACGGGCTCGACCTGCTGGAATATGCGTGGGATCTCGGTTCCTATAGCGAACAGGGTGCAGCCCTGCAAGCGGAGCTGACTGCGCGGCTGCAAGAAACACTCTACGAGAAGGCCGTTTCCCTGCTGCACAAAGGGGACGCATACGCAGCCCGCGACTACCTGAAGGAATTGGGCGATTACAAGGACGCCGCAACGATATTGGTGTATACGCACGCGCTGATCGACTCCCGGTGGTGTGATGTGACCCTATACCGCTGGGCGTTGGAGTCGCTGCAAGCGGTACCCGCGGACTACAACGGCGAATTTGCAGAGGAGATCGCCGCGCTCCGGGATGCGCTGCCGGAGAAAATCGCGGAGCAGGAGCAGCTCGACGCAGAGCGCGCTGCCAGCCTTGCCCAGCAGCAACAGCAGAAACCGAAACCACCTCAAACCTTCAACTACGGCGGCGGCAGCACCGACACAGGCCCCGGCAGCGGTCACAGTCTCCGCGAGGACTACGGCGACCCGGAGGACCTCTACGAGGACGGCGATTACGACGACCTCGATGAAGCGTGGGACGAGTGGGAGGAGGGGTGGTAAGCACTTAAAAGAGCGTATAATGTCGCTATAAAAATAAAGTGTGCAATGATTGCACACTTTATTTTTACTCCATAAAAACGCATCCGAAAGCATTTCTAAAAAGAACGGGAAATTTGCCCTCCAAAAGGGGTTGACAGAAGTCAAAAATATGGTATTGTAAAAATATAATTACGAAGCTTTTATTACAAGGGAGAATCCGTATGGATTTCCCGAATCAAGTCACCGTCTATGAAATTAAGCAGAACTATCTATTTGGATAGTTCTGCTTTTTTCGTAGAAACATTGGTTTTCCATATAGTTTCCACACTGCAGGTGCGGGTTGGAAGGGAGGAGAAGGCGCCAATATAAACATCATTTTTGAATTTACGGAGAGATTTTTAATAATACCCAATTTTGTTTTGGACTTTAGACAGTTTCAAAAGCATTAAAGCTAAAAGGAAAATTGGAAAAAACAATATATACCACGCAACTAGCCTTCCCCTCCTGCATCTGCACCGCATGAGGATTTAAAATATGTCTCTCCGTACGATGGATTTTTTTGACCTGCCCGTCACTTTCCGCATTGAAATGCGCAAGAACACTGCCGCAATTATCCTGTCTCTGCGCTCTCGCGATAAGGAACGCATCGATGGTAACGGTGCGATTGTCTATGAGCATCCCCCGCGTATCGTGCGCTTCACGGACGAGGCTTCCGTGGAGAAGCGCGTACTTGAACTGATTCCCGAGTGCCTCCAGCGCGCCTTTGATCCCGATACAAAAGCGGGATGTTCGTTACGGAAAAAGTTTGCTCAGAGTCTGCCACTGGCCGCTTTGATCGCGGCGGACTTTGATCGGGTCGCCCAAGATATAAAGTGGGCGACGTCTACGAAAAAAGAATATATGTGTTGGTTTGAACTGCTTGTAAACAAATTTGGGCGGACACCTTTTTGCGAAATAACGCAAGAAAAATTTGCTTTACACTTGCGCGAGGGAGGCTATTCTGACTATCAGATTAATGGTCAGATCTGCGCCATGAGGGCGCTGGTCGCATACGAGGAGGCTCAATATTTGATCTCAGAGCACTTCATAGACACTTTTACCATGGGAAACCGCCGCACAGTCGTTGGCCTGCGGGACGCGAGCCGGCATTTCGAGAAAAACATTTTGACGCACGCTCAGGTAGAGAGGATTGCTGCGAGCTGTGTCGGAATGCTTGAGGACAACCGTGGCTACCTGTATTTTGGGTTAATTCTATTGATGACCACAGGAATCACAATCAGTGAACTCTGCGCATTGACTTGGGGGTCATTCTCTTTCTCAAAAACCTACGCAGGAATCATTGTTGTAGAAATTATGGCGGAGACAAAGCTTGTAGGCGATGTCTATCGCATTGAAGAACTAAATGGGCCGCGGCGACGGACTATTCCACTGTCGCCGACGATGGCAAAGCTTTACCACAAGGTAAAGAACAATGCGCCGAACGTACAAGAAAATGCGCCGTTTATGCGCAGTCCCAAAAACGCAGCGCGGCGGATGCGCCCCGACGAGTTTGAAAAGTGGTTAAAAGTTTTCCTTAGAGGATTCAATTTTGCACAGCAGAAGGAATCAAAAAACTTATTGAAACATCCTGGTCGAGTCTTGCGAGAGACTTTTCGGGCTGCAATAACAATTTGCGGATGTGACGAAGAGGAAATTCGCTATTTGTGCGGCAGCGCACCCGAGAGTGTATTCGCACGGAACTACTGTGCCTATGACGATCCTCGGGAGCTGGCGAAACTGGCCGCGGTGCTGGAACGTTATTTCTTTTCGCTGACGGGCGCTCCCGATGTCACACTTGATTTCAAGATCAATCGCAGTGGTGAAGATCACGCTATTGCAGCTGCATCTAGTGGTAGGATCAGCGGCGATTTGACTGTAGATCTCAGTAAAGTTTCGCATGACAACCTCGAGACTGGAAGGGAACTGATTATCGACTTTAAGGCAAATGACACCATTTTCGTCACGACAGAACTAGATTTGGAGGAGAATTAGTATGGAATTTAAAGCTGATGGTGATATGTCCCTGTATAAATATTGGAAAAAGCATCGCATTTCTATCGCAAAAGATCGCCACTGGGCGATCCAGGAGGGAGACCAATACAGTTTTGAAACCTGTACGACATTGCGCCAATATGATGATTATATCAAAAAGGTTGCAGGCTATCTAGATATGTCAATCTCCGAAATTACTCCGGCAAATATTCTGCTCGCTGTCTCTAAAGTCGCTAAGGAATGCAAATACCAAGAAGCGACCGTTAAGACGATCATTTCAGCATTGCGAGACGTATTTTCCTACGCCGCCACATGCGGACATGCTTACAACATTCTCTCAAAAAATCGTGCAGGAGACAAGTCAAATAATCTTACGACTTTGATGATACAGAGGATCTTAGCCCCGGCAGTGGCAAACGCGGAGCTGAACGATAGTTGCCCGCGAGCCTTGACAATCGGGCAGCAGGGACGTCTGGCACTATATGCGGCGGAACATGTACTGGAGGATGGGCGCTTCAGTGGCATTTTGATTTCATTGTACACTGGCATGCGTCCCGCGGAGTGCCGTGGACTGCGGTGGAACGATTTCCGATCGTTTCCCGATCATCCAGGCCGGCATTACCTGAAAATCGATGAAATTTTGAATGACAAATTGGAATATAGTAAGCAGGTAAAGACGAAAAATGCACTGCGGTGCGTCCCCGTTCACACTGAAATTGAGAGTGCTTTGCAGAAGCGAAGGGAATTTGTGCAGCAGAGCATGGGCGCGAACAAGGATATCGGGGAGTTACCCATTGTCTGCTCTGAAAACGATTTTAAGAACCCCTGCCGCGGGCCGGATTATTCAAATTTTGCATTTAAATTGTTGAAAGAATTCGGAGTTTCCAACGAGCAGCTAGGCTTTTTCTTGCTCGACGAGCCTGATAATTTTACGCCATCGGATTCGCACCCGCCCATGCGGATCTTGCGCCGGAATTTTGCAACGGTAATCCAGGCGTGTACAGACATGTCGCTGGAGGAAAAAGAATATATCTTCGGCCACAGGATCTCCGGTAAGGACGGTGCCAAAAAGCGTATTGAATATAGTAGAAATCTGGACCGATTGTGGCGTATTGCACAGAAGCTGGACAAAGCGCCATTTTGCAAAAAGCTCTACGAACTTCATTTTCCTCAGATTATCGTAGGTGACGGCACCGTGGCACAGGAGGGGCGCGGGCAGGGTATGATCAGGATCCCCTGGGAGTCAGCCGTATGCGGACAAAAGCTGCATCTTCATTTCGAGGGCGGGCAAAATACTTCTGTAAGTATTTCTACTCCGAACGCCGTGCGTCCCTTCGGTGGGCTGTCGGTCGAAGTAAAGATGGCTGACGCACCTATTTCCTGGGGCGATCCTTTACCGCCAATCAACGCTGAGGCAATGCATTGGGACGCGGTAAAGAAGGTGCGGTATTTGAAGAAAAACGATAAATAATAAGTTATGAAGCCGACGCAGGGAATTAAAGAATCCATGAGGAAGCACTGGATGAACGTGTGGGGGTGCTTATTTCCACAGTTTGTGATAGGCGTGCGAAAAAACTGAAAAAGCTGGCACAGATGCAGAAAATGTGGGCGTTGAGGAAGCTGATCCTCGACGCCCACATTTTGTCATTGCAGAAGAAAAGTAAGCGCACAATAATCACCCGGACCGA
>ERZ791861.851-NODE-851-length-16444-cov-13.355726_pt1 | contig 16444 bp, 10 predicted proteins | sample MGYA00510283_ERZ791861 | MGnify/ENA primary metagenome ERZ791861 (study PRJEB30046, sample SAMN00792074) | human gut metagenome | study: EMG produced TPA metagenomics assembly of the A metagenome-wide association study of gut microbiota in type 2...
TTGTCGCTTTGCAAGCAAAATCCCACTAAACCCTATAGGTTGCGGATTTGAGGATTAATAAACTTGAAACAAACAAGGATGAGAAGATTAACTCTTTTACTTGTCTCACTTGTATTGTTGTCTATCCAATCGGTCTTGGCGCAGAGTTTCAGCGTCAAGGGTACAGTCGTGTCTGCTGAAGACAACGAACCGATGATTGGTGTGACCATTATGCAAGAGGGAACATCAAATGGCGTAGTGACCGATATTGACGGTAACTATACCATCGAAATTAAGGGTGCTTCGAAGGCTACGCTTGTCTACTCTTATGTGGGTTGCGTTACGCAGAAGCACGTTGTGAAAGCGCAGACAAATACGCTCAACATCACCCTTGCTTCGGATTCCAAGATGATGGATGAAGTGGTTGTGGTGGCGTATGGCGTGAGAAAGAAGGGAACCATTGCGGGTTCCGTGTCTGCCGTAAAGTCTGAAAAGATAGAAAATGTGCCGGCGGCAAGCTTCGACCAAGCTTTGCAGGGACAGAGTACTGGTTTGCAGGTCATCTCTTCTTCGGGTGAACCTAGCAAGGCGGCTACCTTCCAAATCCGTGGTACCAACTCTATCAACTCCGGAAAGTCGCCACTCTTTATCCTCGACGGCGTGCCAATCTCAAGTTCTGATTTCAATACTTTGAGTCCTAACGACATCGAAAGTATCTCTGTATTGAAAGATGCCTCTTCTACCTCTATCTATGGTGCACGTGCTGCCAATGGTGTGGTTGTCATCACTTCCAAGCGAGGCTTGTCAATGGACAAGGCGAAGATTACGCTCCGTGCACAGTATGGTTTCTCTGAGTTGGCACAGACCAACTGGAAGATGATGAATACCGACGAGCGTATCCAGTTTGAGAAAGAAGTAGGTCTGGATACAGGTAAGGATTACAATCTCCTTTCAAGAGTAAACGTAAACTGGCTGGACGAGGTGTTCAACGACCGCGCTCCGCTGCAGAGCTACGAACTCTCTATCAACCGTGCTACCGACCGCTTGAACTACTATGTTTCTGGTGGTTTCTACGATCAGGACGGTATCGCACAGAATTCAACCTTCCGCCGTTACAACATCCGCACCAATGCTGATGTAAAGGCAGGCAAGTGGTTGAAGGTAGGTACCAACACCATGGCTGCCTATGAGGAGGCTCAGCAGGCTGACGACGGTAGCTATACTACCGTTACTCCTATCTCAGCATGCCGATTCATGCTGCCTTACTGGAATCCATACGCAAAGGATGGCAGTCTGGCTTCACTTTCAGCAGGCAACTGGGCTGGAACCAGCGAGAACCCTATCGTTTACATGGGCTTGAATCCTATCAAGAACAAGAAATATAAGGTGCTCTCTACCATGTATGCTGAAATCTATCCGATAGAGAATCTGACTATCCGTACTCAGTTTGGTGTCGATTTCACCCATTCTACAGCATTCCTCCAGTCGTTCCCAAGTCTCTCTTCAAATCACGGACAGGGTACTGCGGCACGCCAGAGCAGCGATGCCATCAACCTGACAGAGACTACTACGGCTAACTACCGTTTCACTCTGAACGATATCCATTCGTTCAACGTGATGCTGGGTCAGGAGGCTGTCAATTTCCACTCAGATGGTTTTCAGGTATATTCCAAGGGTCAGACCAGCGATCTCCTGACCAACGTATCATCAGGTACACGTGCCAGCCGCTGGGCAGATTCATCTTCTGATTATTCTTACCTGTCATTCTTCATGCGTGGCGAGTATAACTATAAGGAGCTCTACTATGCCGATTTCTCTCTGCGTACTGATGCTTCTTCACGTTTCGGTAAGGATCATCGCTGGGGTACATTCTGGTCGCTCGGTTTCATGTACAACGTGAAGTCGACCGACTGGCTGAAGGATATGAAGTGGCTCAGCACAGCCCAGATTGCCGTAAGTACCGGTACATCGGGTAACTCTGAGATTCCTAACTATTATCACCTGGCTCTGGTATCGGGTGGTGCCAACTACGATAATACTGCCGGTTTTTATCCATCACAGAGTGGTAACGAGGAATTGGGTTGGGAGTCAACATGGGCAAACAACTTCGCCCTCCGTTTGGGCTTCCTCGACAGAATCAACTTCAGCTTCGAGGCTTACTACAAGCGTACCTCTAATATGCTGATGCGCGTTCCTGAGTCTTATACCGTAACCGGCGAGGGCTATCGCTGGAAGAACGTAGGTGTGATGGCTAACAAGGGTATCGAGCTGAGTGCTGATGGTGATGTAATTCGCACACGCGACTTCACCTGGAATGTAAGTGCCAACGTATCTTACAACCAGAACCGATTGAAGGAACTCTATAACGGTGTAACCGAGTATGTAAACTCAACCACCGGTTTGAAGTATGTGGTAGGTCACTCAGTAAGCGAGTTCTTCCTGAACCGTTATGCCGGTGTGAACCCAGCTAATGGTGAGCAGCTCTGGTATGACAAGAACGGCAACGTGACCAACGAGTTCCGTGAGAGCGACAAGGTGATGACAGGCAAGACCTATGATGCACCTTGGATGGGCGGTTTCGGTACAAGCTTCCGTTGGAAGGGCTTGCAGCTTTCTGCCCAGTTCAGCTGGATTGGTACACGCTACGTGATCAACAACGACCGTTACTTCGAGGAGAGCGGTGTAACCTTCGGTACTGCTTACAACCAGTCAAACCGTCTGTTGTACGACCGCTGGAAGCAGCCAGGCGATATTACCGATATCCCACGTTGGGGCGAGGTAACCCAGCTCGACGATCGCTTCTTGGAGAATGCATCGTTCCTCCGTCTGAAGAATCTCAGTCTGTCCTATTCATTGCCACAGAGTCTGTTGCGCAAGACCAACTTCTTCTCTATGGTCAGAATCTACGGTCAGGCACAGAACCTCTTCACCGTAACCGGTTTCAACGGTCTGGATCCTGAGGTTTCATCCAATATTTACCAGGCACAGTATCCGGCATCACGCCAGTTTACTCTGGGTGTTGAATTGCAATTCTAACCAAGAAAGAAGAAAAAAATGAATATCAAAAATATAAAGACATACATCCTGTCGGGAATCCTAGCCCTCTCGATGTCTTCCTGTCTTGATAAGTATCCTGAGGATTCTATCCGCATGGACCAGGCTATCAACACGGTGGACGACATGGACAAGCTGGTGTACGGTATCTACGACAGTTTCAAGAGCAGCGCCCTCTATTCGGGCAATCTGACAATCCTGCCAGATCTGCAGGCAGACTTCGTGTACTGCGTGAAGGGCTACTCTAATGCCTATGGCGATATCTACCGTTGGAAAGATATCAAGGCTACCAACACCGACATTGAGGCGGTATATGCCGACCTTTATGATGTGATCAACCGATGTAATTTCCTGCTCGATAATGTTGAAAAGGTAAAGGCTGCAACCAATGATGATAAGCAGCTTGATAAGTTGGAGCAGTATGAGGGCGAGGCTTACTTCGCCCGTGCCCTGGCTTACTCAGAACTGATCAAGTGTTTCTGCAAGGCTTACGATAGCGATGAGCAGGCTGCGAAGGAACTCGGCGTTGTACTCACAGAGCACTATTACGGCAATGAGCCACAGAAGAGAGCCACTCTGAAGGAATCATACGATTTCGTATTGAGAGACCTTGACAAGGCTGCTGAATATCTGAAAGTAGACGAAGACTTCACAGGAAGTCTCTACAACGAGATTTACTTCAACGAGTATACCTGTCATGCCTTGCGTGCGCGCGTATCCTTATATATGCACAAGTATGATGATGCCATCAAGTATGCATCTAAGGTAATCGGCAGTAAGTATTATACATTAGAGAAGGCTTCTTCCAACACCTATTCAAACCAGGTGAATGATTACAAGTATATCTGGACCTATGGTGATTCGCGTGAGGCTATTTGGAAGGTAGGCTTTACCGTGAATAGCTATGGCGGTGCACTGGGTACCATCTTCGATAACTACAACTATGTAACTTATCGTCCAGACTATGTGCCTGAGACATGGGTCATCAACTCATTCGACAGCAAGGACCTCCGTGCTGCAGCCATCTTCACAACCCGTGTAACAGGTTATGAGCATGGTTTGCAGTGGCCTTTGCTGAGCAAGTATTTCGGCGATGCTGAATTCCTGAACATCAATATCCTGCATGTTCACCAGCCAATGGTATTCCGTCTCTCAGAGCAGTATCTGATTCGTGCTGAGGCTTACGCCATGAAGGAGGACTATGGTAAGGCTGGTAAGGACATCTCTACCTTGCGTACAGCCCGCTACTCTTCATATGGTGGTAACACCTCGATGAGCGAGAGCAACGCCATGAAGATAATCGAGGCAGAGCGCGTGAAGGAACTCTATATGGAAGGCTTCCGTCTGAACGACCTCAAGCGCTGGCACAAGGGATTTGAGCGTAAGGCTGCCGACCAGCCTGCTGCCAATTTCGTGCAGAGCAGTCTGAAGGTTGAAAAGGATGACCCTCTCTTTGTCTGGCCAATTCCTCAGCATGAGCTTGAGGCACCAGGTTCTGAGATTCAGCCTAATGAAAGTAACAAATAAAATAAGGAGACGATCATGAAGAAAATAATGATGGGATGTTTGGCAGCCGTAGCTGCACTCATCGCTCTTGTGAGTTGTTCACAGGATTATACCACTTATGCTGGTTCAAGTCATATCATGTTCTCTGATACGCTCTATCAGTATGCTGTACAGGAAAGCAATGAGGTTTTCAATGTGCCTGTATCTGCAACCGAAAAAGCTGACTACGACCGCACCTTTGGCGTGGAGGTAGTAGACAAGCAGAGCAATGCCATCGAGGGTAAGCATTACCGCATCCTCAACAACACCGTTACAATCAAGGCGGGCGAGATGGTAGGAAATGTGAAGGTTCAGGGTATCTATGATAACATCGGCAAGACCGACTCGCTCGGCTTCACCCTGAAACTGGTGATTCCGGAGAAGTATAACTGGACAGATCTCTATAAGGACTATGCCCACGTGGTAATGCAGAAGTCTTGTCCTTTCGATATCCACAACTTCTCAGGCTGGTGCATGGTAACATCTACCTTCTACAGCCAGTATCTGAACAACGTAACCAACCGTCTGATCAAGACAGAGGTAGTGGAAGGCGAGGAGAATACCGTTCTGCTGAAGGATGTTTACTATAAGGGCTACAACCTGAAGTTGAAGTTCAGCACCAAGAACATTCTTGAGCCAAAGGTAGAGATGGACGACCAGATAGCTGGTGAAACCGGTGAGGCGTTCGGTACCATCTATGGAGACGGCAAGTTGCGCATCAGCCAGCCTTCTCTCTATACCTCTTATTATAACACCTGCCAGAACTATGTATTGCAGTATGTTGTTATGAGTGTAAACAACAAAGATGGTTCATTATTCGGCAACGTAGGAACCTTCATCACCATGTATGAATGGATCAGCGATGCAGAGGCAGAGAAATTGAAAGAACAAGGATATTAATCGTAGAATAAAAAGAAAATGAAAACATTGATTTCAAAATATTGGCTCGTATTGATGGCACTGGTATCAGTGACTCTGTTCACAGCTTGTTCCAGCGATGACGATGCCGTAACTCCTGTGTTCCCACAGGTACAGACTATCGGCGGTGCAGCTGGCGCTGAGTTGGACTTCACCTTCGATGCCAACGAGAGCTGGAGCCTTTCTTCAGACAAAATCTGGTGTAAACTGGTGCAGGGCGAGAAAACAGACGCCTTCGTACTCAATGGTACTGCAGGCAAGCAGACCATCAAGGTTAAGATTACTGATGATGATGCCAGCAAGGATATGAGCGTGGCTCAGCTCTTCCTGAATATGGGTGGTCAGAAGGTTGCCATCGCTGAGGTTAAGCGTTCGGCTGCCGACCATAAGTTGCAGGTATTCGATGCGGCTGGCAATAATATCACCGAGACAGGTATCACTGTAGGTTACAATGTATACACCAAGTTTACCGTAAAGTCAAACTTCCGTTTTGCTGTTACCAATACTCCAGCTTGGGTAGACTTGGAAGGCGGCTTCCTGGTAGGTACACCTAACAAGGATGCTGTAGGCGGAGTTTCCTTCAAGGAGAATCAGGGCGTAAGTGCTAAGTATGCCATCGCTAAGGACCGCAACTACACCATAACCTTCACTTCTGAGGATGGCAAGGCTGCTGTAACCATACCTGTTATCTATAATGGTATGACCACCAGCACCATGGATGTTACTTATCCAACCTCTTCACAGTGGGCAGTATGGAATGTATCTCTCGATGGTAAGGTGTTCACTCAGAATGGTTCTAGCCTGAATGGCGGTGATACCAACGATTTTACCTTCTACAACTTCGTTCCTTTCACCCTCAAGACATTGGGTGATGCTTATCAGCTGGTAGTCTTCGAGAACACGGAGAATGGTTTGTTCGAGGATACATCTGGTGCTGTGAAACTGCAGGGTGAAAAGGGTGATGTGAAGCTCACAGTCGCTCCATTAGGCAGCGGAAGCCGTGAGTTCCTGGTCTATGCATTGCCACAGAGCGTATTCGAGAGTCTGGAGAATGGACTCGACGGAATGCTGGAGGAAGACTTCATGACAGTGAAGAGCGATTACGACCGTTACTTCCTGATGAATGTTGTACAGAAGGAGGCCAACTCTTCTGCTGATGATCAGTCTGCAGCGCCTACAATCTTGGAGATGAACTACTTGCCAGTAGAGTGCAAGAAGGATAAATCAACGTATGGTTCTATCATATCAGAAAAATTTGGCTACAATGGTGACGAAATATATGTCGCTCAGTCAGGAGTAGGAAGCTCTCTTACAGTTAATCCTAATATCAAGGATTGGGACCCTTACACTATGATGGAGACAGGCTATCTTACAGTTAAGGATAACAACGGAGATGATGTTTATGCAGAGCTTAGTATGGATATGAATAATAACTGGATATTCTTCGTAAATGTTCCTGCTGCTACTCCGATGTTTATGGTATTCAAGGACAACGGAACTCCTGTAAAGGTTCTTGTTGTTGAATCTCCTGGTGAGGGAATGAGTAAGAAACATACTTCTATCAGAAAAATTAGAAAGTAATGAACAGAATGAAAATATTTTCAAAGGCACTCTTGTTGCTCTTGGTCTCTCTCCTGACCTTTGCAGCAACAAGTTGCTCGGATGATGAGACCGGAGGCTGGGACGGCACATACGGATATGTGCAGTTCAAGCTCAGCAAGAAGGTTTCTTCAAGAGCTACCCGTGCTGCTGCCCTTGACAAACTTGAGAAACTGGATGATGCCAAGAAAATCAAGGTGGTCATGGAGCACAACGGTACAACTGTCTCTCAGACACTGGTGCTCAATTCTTATAATTCAGAGAATGCAGAGTATGGTCTGAGAAGTGAAAAACTGCAACTCGCTTCGGGTACTTACACCGTTATCGGTTTCTATCTCTATGATGCGGTAGACGAGGAGTTGCTGGCTTCTTCTGCCGGCGAAACATTCACTGTAGTAGGTGGCGGTCTGGAAGTACAGAACCTTATGGTGGAGACTGTGGAGCGTGGTAAGGTGAAGTTCAATCTCGTGAAGGAGTGGGAGAAGACCCGTGCCGGTGGTACAGAGTATCTCTTCTCTAACATCCGTCTCGTTGACGTCAGCGTAACCAACCTCTTTACCCGTGAGACCTATACCTTTCCTGAACTGAAGGTGAAATATAAGGAGTCTAGCGAAGAGCATCAGAATCCTGACAATGAGAACGATAAGTATATGGATACAGGTACAGCTTACTGCGATTCTACCGTATGGTTGCCTGCCGGTACTTATCAGGTTACCTCTTATACCACCTACGGGAAGACAGGTGCGGTGAAGACCAAGTACGAAACCCAGCCTGTAAAGGGTGAGGCGTTTATCGTAGAGGATAATCAACTGAATGATACGGCTCAGGTGCCTATCCTCCTTTCCAAGACAAAGGAGTATATCAAGGACTATGAGGCTTTGAAGGCTATCTGGGAATCTCTCCATGGTAAGGAGTGGAGCTTCTATGGCGATGCTACCTTCAAGGGAGCTAACTGGAACTTCAACAAGGAACTCGATATGTGGGGCGAACAGCCGGGCGTAACGCTCAACAGCAACGGCCGTGTCATCGGTCTCGTTATCGCCGGTTTCGGTGCAAAGGGAATCGTACCTGATGCCATCGGACAGCTGACAGAACTCCAGGTGCTCAACCTCGGTTCTCACGATGAGAAGATTGGTGCCAACATCTTCAATAATTATGATGCAAACAGTTTGACTGCAGCAAAGAAGAGCAGCATGCGTCACGACTATGAGAACAAGTTCCTGAAGTATGACCCACGTGCCAACATGTCGGAGATGATTGTAAAAAGCTACAACTCTGATCCTAAGGTGGCACCGAAGAACAGAATCAAGAAGGACAGCCGCATCAACCTGAAGGATGCACAGATCGGTACATTGACCAACAAGATTACAGGTGTATCTAAGGCCATCTACCGTCTGACTAAGTTGCAGCAGTTCTATATCGGTAACTCTTCTATCACATCCGATGAGGTTTGTGCGAAGTTCTACAATGCTGACGATCCTGTTTATGGTAAGTTTGCACAGGAATTTAAGGATGAGGATTGGGACAAGATGGAAAACCTGACCGATATCGAACTTTACAACTGTCCGAAGATCAGTCGCATTCCAGACTTCTACTATAATCTCCCTAAATTGCAGGCGATGAACCTGGCACGATGCAAGGGCATCTCTGCTAATCAGTTGAGACAAGACTGGACCCGTCTGGCTAACGAGAAGACCGGTAAGACTCTCCAGATTCTCTATATGAGCTACAACAACCTGGAGGAGTTCCCTGAGTATTCTGCATTGAAAAAGATGGTGAACCTCGGTCTGCTCGACCTGGCTTACAACAACATCAAGAAGTTGCATCCGTTCGGTTCTGAGGTAGCGCTTTCTTCACTCTATCTGAACAACAACCAGATTGAGGAGGTTCCTGCTAATCTCTGTGCCTTTACAGATGATGTAGAGAGTCTGACCTTCGCTCATAACAAACTGAAGAAGATTCCGAATATCTTCGATGCAAGTTCTGTTCGCGAGATGGGTTCTGTAGACTTCTCTTACAACGAGATTACAGGTGTAGATAATGATCATGGTACCTACAAGGGTATTAATGCAGCTTCAGTCAGTCTGTCAAACAATAAGATAGAGAAGTTCCCTTCAGAGCTGTTTACTGCCGGTTCGCCAATCACAACCATCGATTTGAGCGGCAACCTGATGCGCACCATCCCTAAGGGTTCCATCAAGGGCAAGAAGGCTTATCTGCTGCAGGTCATCGACCTCCGATTCAACAGGTTGACATCCCTCTCTGATGACTTCCGCTCAACCACATTGCCATACATTACCAATATGGACTTGAGCTACAACTGCTTCACCGAGGTGCCAACCCAGCCATTGAACAGTGCCGTGCTCCGTGCCTTTGCCATCAACCACCAGCGTGATGAGAATACCGACCAGCGTTGCCTGCGTACATGGCCTACAGGAATCACAACCTGTCCGAGCCTGATCCAGTTCCAGATTGGTTCCAACGATATCCGTAAGGTAGAAGAGACACTGACCTCTCACCTCTATATCCTGAATATCGCAGACAACCCTAACATCTCTATCGATGTAACCAGCGTCTGCCCATACATCAAGGCAGGTATGTATAAGCTGTTCTACGACAAGAATCAGGACATCCGCGGTTGCGATGCTTTGGATCTCGAAAATTAAACGAATAGAAAGTAAGATAATATGAAATATATTAATAAACTTACATGGCTCCTCGTTCTGGGTGCAGGTCTGATGACTGCATCCTGCAGCGATAGCGATGATGTAGATATCCCAGGCGGACTCGCCATCGACAAGGAGCAGATTGAAATAGCAGCTGAGGGCGGTAGCGAACAGCTTGCCATTGCTGCCTCACAGAATTGGGTGGCTAACGTGGATGAGCCTTGGCTGATGCTCACTCCTGCCAATGGCGTGGGTTCTACTACTGCAACTGTGGTAGTTGACTCTACTCTGATGAACGGACGCCGTACTACCGATATCGCCTTTATCGGCGATAACGGTCAGCGCCGCACCGTTACCGTAAAACAGTTTGGTTATGGTAAGCAGATTGACATCAAGGAACCAACTGTAGAAATCGAAAATTCAGAATCATACGATAAGCGTGCTTTCGAGAGTTTGATTTCTGCCAATGTGGAATGCAAAATCGGTAAGATAGAGTATTCTTTCGAAGGTGACATGACTGATGCCGAGAAGGCAGAGAATGAGAAAGAACGTGAAGGCTGGCTCCTGAATAGCAAGGATGAGGATAGACTGACCGGTACCAATCTGGGTATCGTGCTCGACCGCAAGGCGCGTCCTCGCAGCGTGAAGTTCAAGTTCCGCTGGGCGATGAACGTGGTTCCTGCCGTTCGTGTGGCTAAGGTTCATCTCGTGCCAGTCAAGGCTGAAGACCAGCTGGTAGATGCAGATGGCAAACCTACAGATGATGTCATCCTGACTGTTCGCCAGAAGGCAGCACAGAAGATTGAGGACAACCGCGCCGGTGACTCTCTCTCTGTCATCATGATCAACCAGAAACTGGGTAGCATTGCTACCTTCGATTCCAGCGATAACATGCGCAACTGGAGCGGCGTAACGCTCTGGGAAGCTACTGATGCTTTCGTGAAGGAGCATCCAGAGGCTTTAGGACGTGTACGTTCTGTCAAGTTCAGCATGTTCAACCTCAAGAGTGGCGAAACTCTTCCTAAGGAAGTGGGCAACCTCAAGTTCCTGGAGTCATTCTCTGTTGCTGCCAACGAGAACAACCAGATTCGTGAGGTGAAGCTCGGTGATGATATCTGCTCGCTGAAGTATCTGAAGAATCTTACCGTTCAGGCTTACGGTCTGACTCAGTTGCCTGCTAACTTTGTTAAGCTGGGCAAGAGTCTTGAATCGCTCAACCTGGTAAGTAACAACTTCAACAAGTTGTCGGATATCACCAATATCGTCAACGAGAAGAACTTCCCTAAGTTGCGTAACCTCATTCTCTATGCACAGCGCCGTACGGATGTTGTCACCAACATCGCTTCGCTGGGAGAAAAGAACGCATCAGGCGTCTATGTTTATAATAACTATCCTATCGGACTGTATGGAAAGGTCAGCAAAGGTACCAGCGATCGTCAGGCTCTTCTGAAGCTCCTTACATGGGAAAAACTGAATTCCCTGGAGTTGTCTTACTGCTTCCTGGAGGGTGAACTTCCTACCGATGATGAGATGACTGAGGCATTGGAGGCTGCCGGCAAGGCTACCCGCTACAGCAGGGCAGACTTCTCTACCAATAAGGCTGATTATCTCGACAAACTGGTAGGTGATACCTGTAAATGGTTGCTCTCTGGCTGGGATAATCCAGTAACTTGCAAGCACAAGGATGGTTCTGTAGTTTATGAGGATGTTTATCCTCTCCAGGTGCCACGTGTATTGCCAAACTGCCGTCAGTTGTCACTCAACCTGAACTTCCTGACAGGTGCGGTGCCAAAGTGGATTCTTTATCATCCACATCTGGTAGAATGGACTCCTTCTATCATGATCTTCAACCAGCAGCCTAAGGGTAAGAACAGCGATGGCGCTGCCGTTGGTTTCTCTAATATGACAGAAGACAGCTACAGCTACGACTACTATTACGGAACCAGCGACCCAGGCAACAAGTGGGAGCTTCCGGGTGTAGCTTATCCGCTCTACTACCGCAAATACGTGGCAGCAGGCGATATTAATGAAGCTGCGCTGATGGCTAAGTACAGGAGAACTAAGAAAAAGTAAGATAATCATAAAAACAATATAGAAGCAAACAATGAAGAAAAAGTTTTTCTATATAGCAATGGTCGCATTGGCATTGACGGGCTGTTCTGACAGCCTGTCAACCATCGGCTCTTCTGACGGCAATTCAGAAATCACCATCCCTGCAGATGCTGAGGCGGGTGAACTGCTGATTAAGTTCAGTCCGGAGATGAGCGATATCCTCGACCAAGCACAACTGAGCAAGACTCGCTCCGGAAAGGCTACCCGTTCGGGTATTCCTTCTACCGACGAGGTGCTCGACATCCTGGGAAGCTACAGCTTCGAGCGTGTGTTCCCGGTAGATGCAAATACTGAGGCAAGAACCCGCGAGGCGGGACTCCACCTCTGGTATACGGTGAAGTTTAACAAGGGTACTGACCTGAAGGCGGCTGCCGAGCGACTGAAGCAGTTGGGTGAAATCTCAAAGGTTCAGACCAACGGTCGCATCAAGCGTGCTTACAATACCGACAGCAAGCGTATCTATCTCAGCGATAAGGCACTTCAGCAGAAGGCTAGCCGCGCAGCAGCAGCAGCCGAGGGCGAGCCAAACGACCCAGGCTTTGCCAGCCAGTGGCACTACCATAACCTGGGCGAGGGCAACTATGATTTTGAGAACCTCAACAATAATCATGTGGGTGCCAAGGCTGGATGTGATGTGAATGCACTTGAGGCATGGAAGATCTGTACAGGTGATCCTTCTATCATCGTGGCTATTCTTGATGAGGGCGTGATGTATACGCACCCTGATCTGGCAGCCAACATGTGGTGCAACCCGGGCGAAAGTGTTCAGGGCGCCCAGACAGACGGCGATGGAAATGGTTATGAGGGCGACCTCCATGGATACAACTTCGTTACAGAGAGCGGCGATATTACCTGGACTGATGCCAATGACTCCGGTCATGGTACTCACGTAGCTGGTACCATTGCAGCCGTAAATAATAATGGTAGAGGTGTTTGTGGTATAGCTGGTGGTGACGGTACTCCTAACTCTGGTGTTAAGATTATGTCTTGCCAGGTATTCTCCGGTCAGAACAGTGTAACCTTGGCAGGCGAGGCAAGAGCCATCAAATATGCTGCCGATAATGGTGCAGTCATCCTGCAGTGCAGTTGGGGTTACAACTCTTCAGAGTCTAGTATCATCAATGGTTATACTCCGGGCCCTGCTACCGAGAAGGAATGGGCTGAGACCTATCCGCTGGAGAAGGAGGCTTTGGATTACTTCATCAACAATGCCGGTTCGCCTAATGGTGTCATCGACGGCGGTATTCCAGTCTTCGCAGCCGGTAACGAGTATGCTGGCAATCCTGCTTTCCCAGGTGCTTACTCTAAGTGCGTCTGCGTATCTTCAGTAGCTGCCGACTTTACTCCAGCCTGCTACACCGATTTCGGTTCGCTCGTAACCCTGAGCGCTCCTGGTGGCGACTTGGAATATTACAGCAAGATTGGCGAGCAGGAAGATGAATACTGGGCAGAGACGACAACCGAGCAGAAAGGTGCTGTGCTCTCTACTTTGATACAGAACGGCAAGCCTGCCTATGGCTATATGGAGGGAACCTCTATGGCTTGTCCTCACGTTTCGGGTGTGGCTGCCTTGGGTCTCGCTTATGCAGCCAAGACGAACCGTCATTATCGTGCTGCCGACTTCGTAGCCCTGATGAAGAAATCTGTAAAGGAACTGGATAGCCATTACGGAAATGGTGCAACCAAGACCTACTATATGAACCATACTACCGTAGGTGCTTCGCCTGAGATCGTACAGCTCTCTAAGTACATCGGCAAGATGGGTGCTGGTCTGATTGATGCAGCTCAGCTCTTGAATAACATCAAGAACAAGGAATTCAGTTCTGATATGAAGTTGCCTAACGTGTATGTGGGCATCGAGAAGACAGTTTCTCTCAATCTCGCTGCATATTTCGCTGGTCAGACAGAGGGCTTCTCTTGCTCTGTAGCGAATGGCAGCGTAGCTTCTGCTTCGGTAGAAGGCAAAACGCTCACCGTGAAGGGACTCGCTGCCGGAAGCACATCGCTCACCGTAACAGCTGCCGATGGTACCAGACAGACCGTAGTTGTGACCGTTAGAAAGAGTGCCGGTAACAATGGTTGGATGTAATATGAAGATATTTGCTTTCCTATCGCTTTTCTTCCTGGCTTTGCCTGTTACGGTGAATGCGCAGAAGGAACTGCTGAAGTTTGAGCATCCGCTTATCGATGCGGGTACGATGACCGAGGACGATGCGCCTCGCACCTTCACCTTCGTGGGTAAGAATGTGAGCAAGAAGATACTGCACATCACACAGGTGAGAACCACCTGTGGATGTACCAGTTCTTATGTCAGGGGCGATGTGATGAAGCCTGGCGATACCTGTCAGGTGCAGATCACCTTCACGCCTAACCGCTATCCGGGCACCATCAATACGGGTGCTTATCTCTATCTGAAAGAGGTAGAGGGACAGCCTGCCGTTAAGCTTGCCTTAACGGGAAAGGTGCTGCCGGGTGCTGACCAGTGGGCACGCTATCCGCACAAGATGGGCGCACTCAGACTGAAACAGGCGAAGGCAAGTATCACAGAGGTAAAGCCGGGCACAGAGCCTGAGGCACGCATCCTTTGCGGAAACAGCGGCGACAAGCCGCTCCGTATATCCAGCCTCCTTCTTCCTCCTTATGCCCGTCTTACAACAGAGCCTGAGGTGATAGAACCGGGTGATGAGGCTGACCTCGTCATCACCATCATAGCCGATAAGATTCCGGCTACGATGCCCGAATCCTTCACCTTCCCTGTTATTCTGGAGGGCTTGGATGCCCGTCCGTCTGACAGAACGATACAGGTCGTTGTAAAGTTAAAAAGGTAAAAGGGAAAAAAAGTAAAAAAGAAAAAAATACCAAGACAATGAAATATTTGAAAAAACTCTTCACCCTCCTGGTGATTGCTTTGTTTGCCTGCGGCTTTGCAGCCTGCAGCAGCGATGATGAGGAACCGGAGGAGCGTTCTCTGGAAGTTACACCTGCCAATCTTCATGGCACATGGGAGTTGGCTGAGTGGAACGGTGAACCTCTTGCTGAGGGCACATACTGCTACATCGTTTTCAACCGCAAGGACCAGACTTTCGAGATGTATCAGAAGTTTGACAGTATGTATGGTCGCCATATCACCGGTTCGTTCGCTATCGAGAACGATCCATACCAGGGTTACATCATCAGCGGAAGCTATGATAACGGTAAGGGCGACTGGAACCAGAGTTATCTCGTAACCCGTCTCCTGACATCGGGTTCCATGATATGGACCGCCAAGAACGATGTTACCGACATCTGCCGCTACAAGCGTTGCAATGAGGTTCCTGCTAAGATACTCAAGGATTGTAAAGATCTCACTGAAAAATAAAAAAAAAGAGCGAATTATCTGCAAATTCTGCGGATTATTCGCTCTTTTTTTGTATCTTTGCCCTCAAACTTATCATCGGGTTCAAAGTTTAAGGATATGATATTAACGATTACAGGTTCAGACAGCACCGGAGGCTCTGGTGTGCAGGCGGACATCAGGACGATTGCTGAGTTGGGCGGTTATGCTGTTTCGGCAATAACCAGCATCACTGTGCAGAATACGCTCGGTATTCAGGAGTTCTTCGATATTCCTGCCGAGATTGTTTCGGGGCAGATTGAGGCTATCATGAACGATATGCAGCCTGATATAGTGAAGATAGGTATGATACGCAGGGTGGAGACGCTGAATGTGGTCATCGATGCACTGACCAAGTACCGTCCTGCCCATATCATCTATGCCCCTGCCATCTGGTCGAGTCAGGGCGATGCGCTGATGACGGAAGATGTGGTGAGCCAGATTAAATACCGCCTGTTGCCGCTCTGTTCTGTCGTCGTGTCACGCAAGAAGGAGAGCGACATCATTCTTCAGAATTCCAAACTGCTGAGCCTTGCCGAGAAGCAGGGGCTCCGGATCTATCGCCTCGACAATGCCAATTCGCATGGTCTCATCAACCGTTTCTCTTCAGCTCTTGCCGTTTATCTGAATCAGGGCAAGAAGATGGAGGAGGCGTTGGCGATGGCGCAGGATTTCATCAATGTAGAACTCGTGCGCCAGAGCAATCTGCAGGGCAGGAGTTCCGAACTCTACAACCAGTTTATCTCGCAGGTGAATAACTTCTGCCGCACCTATAGCGATGTTCATTTCTATGCCGACCAGCTGAATGTGAGTGGCCGTTATCTGGCTCAGGTTACCCGTCGCATCTCCGGCAAGACACCGAAGGCTATCATCGATGAATATATCGTGAAAGAGATAGAGCGCGAGCTTTCTACCACCACGCATACGGTGCAGGAAATAGCCAACACCTTCGGTTTCTCCTCGCAGGCTCATCTCACCAAGTTCTTCAAGAAGATGAGAGGGGTAACGCCTTCTGCTTTCAGGCAGAAAGGATAAGTTAGTTTATAGTTGAAAGTTTATAGTTTATAGCAATCTTGCTAACGGCTACGCCCTATCAACTATTAACTTTTTCATTGGGGGGTTAACAGGGTTAACAGTTAACAGCTGTTTTTTGCATGGTCCCCCCCCTCCTTTTTACCTATATAATAATAAATATATA